>ORJL010172567.1_pt1 | contig 26846 bp, 28 predicted proteins | sample 1779941 | NCBI WGS metagenome assembly ORJL01 (sample SAMEA104232317, study PRJEB22302) | groundwater metagenome | biome: forest; feature: aquifer; material: groundwater | place: USA | collected 2011-08-07 | depth 5.8 m
AATGTGATAATGTACGTATAGTACGCTTATGTTTATTCATGTGCGTATGTATTTCTACTAAAGCCGTCCTGCCGGACGGCTTTAGTATACGGCGTTGCCTTCAAACGTACACCCCAGCTATGCTGGGGGTTTTTCTTGTAAGAAAAAGCCCCCGCATTGCGGGGGCTTGTTATTTTAAACTTTATTTCCGTTGACTTCTTCATCTTCATCCTTTTCGATAATAATCTTAGACTGTTCATTAAGTCTAATATTGATCACATCACCCGCCTTAAGCTGTCCTTTATTCTTAAGTCGGCAAAGAGGAACGCGAAGGTGTTTAAGAATCTTCAATTTAATAAGCCTTGCGCCATCTTCTGGCTTGTCAAGAGACTCCTTAAAAATGAACTCCTTAACTTTTTCATCAAAAACAAAAGTAATGGGAAGGCTTTTAAGAACTATCTTTTGAAATTCACGCAACTCAACATCAATTATATCGCGTAAAGTATCTGGTCTTAAGGGTCTATAAACAATTATCTTATCCACCCTTCCTAAAAATTCGGGTCGAAAAAACTCTTTTATTTCCTTAAGGGCTTCTTTGTAGATCCCTTGATCAACCGCTTCGCAATCCCGCTTATCCGATACAAATCCTATTTTATTTTTTGGATTTAAATAGGCTGCCATTTTACGAGAACCGACATTGGTTGTTATAAGAATAACTGAGTTTGAAAAATCAGTTACCATGCCATTAGCTAACTGAAATTCACCCTTATCCATTATGCTCAAAAGTATATTGAGCAGGTCCGGATGAGCTTTTTCTATCTCATCGAATAAAATAATAGATTTGGGCCTTTTAACCCACATAAAGGGTTGTGTATGCCCAAGCTCATTTAATCTGTCTGTTATTTTCTTACGCGCCAAGATCAAAGGAAAAGATTCTTTAAGTTTCTTGCTGAGTTTTGGCCATCTTTCAATATCAAACACGCCATTATCATCAAAAAGCTCACTGATCTCATCCATATGTTGAGCGAGAGCATCATTCAATCTTGAGATCTCTTCTTCACCGACCTGAAAATCACGACTGATCTTTATCAAATCGGGATCTGCATCTAGAGCGAACTTATCAATATTGCCCTGCCATAAAATAGGCGGAGTGCCAGAATTTTCTGGGTTCTCAGGATCCCAATAGCCAATATATCCGGCAGGAGAACCTTTTAATTCAGATATTCTATGACTTTCGGAAAATTCTTCACACTTAATTTTAGTAAACGCCTTTCTGCTACCAAACCAATATTCAGCCAATAATTCGGCAGTATAGGTTTTACCAACGCCAGAAGTTCCAGAAGCTAGACCTACAAAAATAGGCCTATTTCCCGGAAACATTCCGGATTCAAAAACCTCTATAGCATCGGCCAATGGCCTAACTGCTTTATCTTGACCTCTAAGAAAAGTCAAAATAAACTCTAAGACTCGAAAGCCCTTTTCGCTTGGAGTTTCTCCATCCAACCTTATCGTTTTTTTCATAATATTTCCCCCTGTATGTAATTTGTAAAGATCCTAATTTAATAATCTAACTTTGTTGGAAATGAGTCAACACCCCTCAAAAAAACTAATAGTCACCATCAATCATTTAATTGTTAGCCAAAAAAATAATTTCTAGATATCAAATCTTAGATATATAAAAATTAGGTGCTAGCTTAGACCCCGTTCTAATAAAATTGGCTAGTATCGCATTGGAAATTGTTATTGGGATAAAATCTTAATCAAAGGCACAAAACTAAAACCAAAATATTCTTTTTTGTCGTAATTATCTTTTGACTTCTTTTCTACCACTACAATACTGTTTTTAACCGGTGCAATAATTTTTCCCCCAATTTTTAATTGCTCCAGCCAAGCCGAGGGAATTTCATCACTAGAAGCAGCAGAAATGATCTTGTCATATGGCTCAAATTCTTTACAACCCAAAGAACCATCTCCTAAAACCAATCTGACGATCCCCTGTTTTTCAAATTCATACTTTGCCAAATTTTCTTTTGCAAATTTTTGAAGCTCTTCGATCCTTTCAACTGAGATCACCGAATAAGAGATTGAGATCAATTCATTTTGAGCAATGATCTCTTTGTGTGTTTTGTCTTCACTTCCGGAAAATTCAGCTTTTTGCTCTATTTCGCGTTTCATATGGGTCAAAATATAGGCCATTAAAGCGGTCTTCCAACCGGAACCGGTACCAATTTCCAAAACACGCTCTCCCATTTTCAGATCCAAAAGCTCAAGCATAAAGGCCACCACTAACGGCTGGGAAATGGTTTGCTCAAAACCAATCGATAAAGCTTCGTTAACATAAGCCTTTTCTTTTGCACTCTCCGGCACAAAATCCTTCCTATCTATATTTTTAAAAGCTTCTATGATAACCGGATTTTTTAAATACCCATCTTTCTTAAGAAGCTCAATAAGTTCATTGTTTGTATTCATAAAAATAGTTTACTAACCACTGTTCTGATTATAACAAATATTATGCCTTAAAAAGTTCGTTATTTAAATTTAAAAGAAAAGCCCCCTCACACATACAGTGTGAGGGGGTTATTGTTACAAATGAGTTTCTTTGACAGAGGTTTTCTTCATCATCGGATAGTAATCGCGATAGTCAACGATTATCCGAGTGATGTTTTTACCCGACTTATCAAGGAAAACATCCGTAATAAACGATCCTATGAAAGGCAGTAAAGCATGAGTTTCATGGAAAGTATCTTCATCTTTGAGACAGGGCATCCTGATTCCGAGCCTTGTGTCGAGAAGAAGATATGCAGAATGGTAATGTCCGATATATACAATCTCGGGTAAACCACCGCTTTCCTTGCTTTCCCTAACTTTCTTAAGATGTTTTTCTACTACACCTGAGAAGCAGGAGCCGGAACCGCCTTCCGGATGAACCAGCTTATGATATATCCCGTCCACTACTACGCTTCCGACCAAGTAGCCGAGATACCTTATGCACTGGTTTAACCTCATCGCGAGAGTCCTGACCATTCTCGTACCAATTGTCTTTTGGGCCCACCCGTCGTGGTTACCCTCAATAGCATCAGTCTGAAGAAATACAGTTCCCTCTTTAACGAGTTTTTCCCTATAGCCTATTTTACCATCAGGCCAGTTAAACATCTCGGTAACTATCTGAGGATGTTTGGGATCAACTTTAACTTTTACGATGGGCCAGTTGGCAACCATATAGTCACCAAGATCATCTAAGGAAACGCAACCGGGTCTCATATCATAAAGATGTCCCCTATAACCAGCAGATGCCGGTCCTTCAGGAATATCTCCGGGATTATAAACCCTTCTGCAACCAGCTTCCGCTGCATCCTCATATGCTTTCTTGAGAACTGCAGGACTGTCTTTGTTGCTTCCTAGGTGAGTATCGGAGATTCCCGCTTCGCGCGTTGCCCAAACAAAGACTTCTTCACTTTTGAGCGACGTCGGGACAAACTCCTTTTTCAATCCCACCTCGAGGTGAAATTGCTTTGAATCCTTAGCGAAACTTATGCGGCAACCGCAACGCTGAAGTTCTGCGATAACTTTATCCACCGAACTTTTATCTTCGTTGAGCCTGCGCGCTATCTCGCCCTTCGGAAGACCAAAGCCCTCCGCCTTAAGAAACCAATCAAGAACTCTCAGACCTTTTTGACTGAGCTTAGCTTTAGGAGCGAGATCGGGGCCATAGCAATCATTCGAATCGGCATACTTTTCCAGCGCGATATGATGAAGCTTGAGACCACCGCCTCCAAGGTCGATTGACCAGTCCTGATTATAGTTAAGCTCGATGATCGAACAGCCGATGTACGGAGTGACCGCCTTTCTTTCTTGACGTTTCATCTGCATATGCAGAGAAGGCGTAGTCATTATGTACATGCCATTATAGGTAGGAATATAAGATCTCCTGTGCGTACCGCCTATAACAAAGATATCCGGCATCGGATTATCCTTAAGTTTGTCCGCTTGTTTTTGAGGGCCGTAAGAAACGCTTTTAGGAGAATTATCATCGTAGGGAGCTGATACTTTTATCTTTACTCCTTTGACGTTAAAAGTCCTCTCAAGGTCCCCGGCCATCCGAAGGTCATCTCTTTGTCTGCAAATCGCCGAAATAATATCGACGCCTTTTTCATTTTTCCAGGTGAGCTCTGCTCTTCCTGAAACAATGTATGTTTTGAACTTCTTGGATTTCGGAAAATGCTTAACCACGTACTTAATGAGCTCGTCCGGATCCGTTATTAAACAGTCCGTAAGAGTTCTTGTTGTGGGTTTTCCGTTAACCAAGGCACCCGTAACAATTACGAGGTCGACATCTTCTTTCTCGAATATATCTTTATATATCCCATGAAGAAGAGAGATCTGAGACTTTTTCGATCCCATACGCGGGTCAGAAATGAGACCAATCTTGAATTTCTTATTAAGAAATGAGATTGGTATCGCTTCGGTATTTACATCCTCGCCTTTTTCAAGAGTGAAAACTTTTTCATCACCCCTGCTAAAAACATGGATATTGTACCCATTTTTGCCCAGCCCCTCAGCCAGATCAAAAAGAGTATGTGAGTCGATATTAAGCTCTTTTGTTAAAAACGGCACCTCGTGATCACCCTTCATAAGAAGAGCTACCAGTTTGTTACCAAGTTTCAATAAAAGGGCTTTTTTAGAGACTTCCTCTTTTTTCTTGTCATTGCGTTTCATAGCACTACCTCCCATACCAATATTTTAGAATCAAGGAACTACTACTTATATTTTAATTATAAGGCCCTATTAAAACACAATGCAATAGCCTATAAAAATTTAAGAGAAAATTTTTATTGATATTTATTTTTTGAAAAGTTATAATTAAAAATACGACACGTTTTTTGAAAGCATGGGGGCATCGGTTAATGGCAAACCAGCGGTCTCCAAAACCGCGACTGGGGGTTCAAGTCCCTCTGCCCCCGCCTTCGCTTCGCCGAAGCTCTGCGGTAGCGCAGAGCGAAGGCGAGTTTCGCTCGCCATTCGGCAAAGCTACGGCGAGGTAAAACCCGCTTATGTATTACGTTTATATATTAAAATGCAGTGATAATAGATTGTATATCGGCTGTTCCAATAATCTTACAGACAGAATAAAAAGACACAAAAACGGAGAAATTTTAGCAACAGAAAAAAGATTGCCGATTATCTTAAATAATTACTTTGCCTTTTCTAATAAATACACGGCTTACAATTTTGAAAAATATTTAAAATCCGGCTCCGGATGAGCCTTTATAAATAAACATTTAATATAAATTAAAACTATGGCTAAAAGATTATTTATTCCAATAATATTAGGGACTGCCAGAGAGGGGCGAAGATCAGAAAACGTCGCTAGATTTGTTTTATCCGAAGCTAAAAAATACGGATTCAAAACTGAATTAGTCGATGTGAAAGATTACACTACCCCGGCAACACAGACCATGAAAAAATTTCTTAAAGACAAACTATCGTCGATGATAAAGAGGTCTGATGGATTGATCATCGTTTCTCCGGAATACAATCACGGCTATCCCGGCGAATTAAAAATATTTTTAGATAATTTTTATGAAGAGTATTTTTATAAGCCGCTCGGTATTTGCGGAGTATCCATGGGAACACTAGGTGGAGCCAGGATGGTAGAACAACTAAGACTCGTCGCCGTGGAATTGCATCTGATCCCAATTAGGGAAGCTGTATATTTTTCTTCTGTTAAAACCCTATTCAACGAAAAAGGAGGCGTAAAAGATAACTCCTATCAAGAAAGATTACAGACGATGTTCAAGGAGCTGGAAGTAGTAATAAGTAAATCTAAGTAAACAAAAACTAAAATCCCCTCACTCATAACAGAGTGAGGGGATAATTTTATTTCTTAATCTCTTTGTGCACCTGATGCTTTCTGCATTTCGAACAATACTTTTTAAGCTCGATCTTTCTTTCAACCAATTTCTTATTTTTGCGAGTATAATAATTGATCTCCTTACAGGTAGCGCATCGTAATTTTATTAAACGTTCTCCAAATTTTCCTTGTGCCATAGTGATTTATATATTAATCTAATTTTTCTATTATTGCAACAGGGTTTTAGCCCTATCTGAGCCGATGGTGAGAATTGAACTCACGACCTACTCCTTCATTTACACCCCCACTTCTCTACTAATAAGCAGATTATAAAGGGATTAGACTGTATCTTCTCCAATAAAATTATATATAGGAGCCCTTGTCAGTCGTTCGAGCCTGTTTTGAGTCTTACCTCAATATTTGCTACGGTCTTATCCCACATCGGGACTTTAACCGTTATTCGGGATTCACTTAAACGTTTCCGTATGAGTGGGCAGGGGCCTAATGGCCTACCATGGAGTTGCTCTACCTCTGAGCTACATCGGCAATAAATTTTAATTACGCTATACTATTCTATACTATTTTTGATTATATTCAAATTTTTAATTATTATCGGAGCCACCTCCCGGACTTGAACCGGGGACCTTCACTTTACAAAAGTGTTGCTCTACCGCTGAGCTAAGGTGGCAAAAATAGCAATTAGCCACTAGCGACTAGAATCTAGAAACTAACCAATAACATTCTAACAACAAACTACTAGTGGCTATCATACTATAAATGTGGGCAGGGAGGGATTCGAACCCCCGAAGGCATAAAGCCAACGCGTCTACAGCGCGTCGCGTTTGACCGCTTCGCTACCTGCCCAATTTTCTACCCGTGTAGAGTGCTATCTACTTTTCGCCTAATTTATTATCTTCTCGACCAAAATTAGGATTTTCTCCGCCAGAGATGCCATGCTTATCGGCAGGCAGAGATCCGCCTTCCGAGGAAAAAATATTGGGTCGCGAATCCTTTTCACCAGAAATCATTGGCTTAAAATCACTAAGCTTTCTGGTTAAGGTATTGTCCATCCTCATAACAACGATCTTGAATTTCCTCAATATCTTTTCTAATAAATTATCGAACATTAGATCAATTTTCTCAAGTGGCAACTTAGAAAAAAAATTTTCCAGGAAAGATTTCTTTGGTTGACCCAAAACAATATTCTCATCAATTCTAGGAATCGTCCTAGCCACTAAGTAAATTATGACGGCTAAGCTTGTCATAATTATGAACTGAAGAGTAAAACTATACATAATATTAATTTAAAATTTAAAAGACTTGTGGTGAACACTGAACCATCAAAATGGAAAATGACAGTGTAAAATTAAAAAATGTTGAATCGCTTTTGCCAAAGGCAAATTCATAAATTTTGCACTTTGATATTTACATTTTACATTAAAGCGAAGCTTACAGCTCGTACCTCATAAACCTTTCAACAACCATGTTTTCTCCGATCTTACCAATCACCTGCTTTACAACATCAGTTATTGTTTTTGAAGGATCTTTAACAAATGGCTGCACCATGAGAGCCTCAACATTTTCAGGATTCATAGCGGCAATATGCATAGCCAAATCATGAGCAAGATTTTTAAAATCTTCTGTTTTGGTAACAAAATCAGTTTCGCAGCGTAATTCTAAAAGCACGCCTACGCGGCCATTGTGAATATAAGATTCTAAAACTCCAGAACCCGTCTTTCTTTCTGATTTTTTTTCCGCCCTTAATAATCCTTTTTCAGCTATTATTTTTTTTGCTTCTTCAACGTCGCCCTTAGCATCCTGTAGGGCTATTTTACATTCCATTATACCCGCACCGGTGGCTTCTCTTAAATTCTTAACATCGTCTGCGTTCATATTTAAAAAAATTAATCTTAATTCTTTGGAGCACTTTTTCCACCTGAGGCGGATCCGCCTTCGGCGGAAACTTCTTTGACCTCGGGAATAGCACTTTTACCCTCGGTAACCGCGGCAGTCAATCTTTCCAATATCCATCTAATTCCCTCTTTAGTACGATCATTGCAGGGAATTGGAAATTCAACGATTTCCGGATTAAGATCGGTATTCATCATAGCAATTACCGGAATTCCCATTTTCTTACCCTCCTTAACGGCAATCATATTGTGAGTAGCATCAACAACAAACATGGCCTGCGGTAAAACATCCATATTCTCTGTACCGCTAAAATTTTTATGCAATTTTGCTATTTCTCTATCAATATCTAATCTTTCTTTCTTGGTATATTTTTCCAATTTTCCGGACGCTTTATCGTCTTTTAACTTTTTAAAGTAAGCGACTCTCTTTGAAAGGGTTTTGAAATTAGTTAATGTGCCCCCCAACCATCTTTCAACAACATATGGAAGACTCAATTTCTCCGCATATTCCTTAACAGCCTCTTTTGCTACCGGAGTAGTACCAACCATCATAACAACGCCGCCTTTAGCTACTTTAGATTTAATAAATTCTAAAGCTTTGTTTAAAGCATCCAGTGTCATGTCCATATCAATGATTTCCATAGCATTTCGAGTTGTATGAATATAGGGCTTCATTCTTGGATGAGTTTTTGATTTTCTGTGACCCAAAAAAAGACCAACCCTCATCATCTCTTCTAATACCGGCAATTTAGCAGTATCGATTGGGGCTTCTTTTTCAAGCTCCACTTCTTTTAAATTTGTTTCGTTTGTTTTAACCATATAGATAGGAATTATATATTATTTGATAGCTAATCGTCAACTAAGATTCATCCAATATAACCCTGTCTTTAAAAGCGCCTCTTTTTTCAACTTTTTTATCTTTGATAATTTTAAGCTCGTTTTTATCAATTTTTTTATAATCAATGATCGCGTCTATCACTTCTAAAACATCGGCTAATTCATCAGAATTTTCCGCCTTAATAAACTCGTTGACTTCTTCAACGAATTTTTCTTTTAGCTTTTCCCAATACTCCTGATCATCTGCAATATGACTAATCACGGTCTCGCCTTTTTCCTTTATATACTCAGGAATCTTATCTCTGACTAATTTATTATATTTCATATTAATTATTTTTTTCTCCATTCATCAATTTTTTTATGATTACCGGATAAAAGTACTTCCGGAACCTTACGTTTCTTACCGGATATTTTAACGATCTCCGGTTTTGTATAAACCTGATAACTTCCTTTTATTTCCTCTAAAGACTCAAATTTTCCCAAAACACCGGGAATAAACCTTGAAACTGCATCTACCAGAACCCCGGCGGCTAATTCCCCGCCAGAAAGAACAAAGTCGCCGATAGAAATTTCTTCATCGGCTATATATTCAGCCACTCTTTCATCCACGCCTTCATATCTTCCACAGATTAAAATCAATTGATCGTACTTTGATAATCGCTTGGCTATTTTAGAATCAAACTTTTTTCCCCGTAAAGAAAACAGTATGGTCCTGCTCTTCAATTTTGAACTTTTTCCGCCGGAGGCGGATCCGCCTTTGGCGGAGATTTTTATCTTCTTAACCGCCCTATCAATAACATCTGCCTTTAAAACCATTCCCGGTCCTCCACCATACGGAGTATCATCAACCTTGCGATGCTTATCTAATGTAAAATCACGCAAATTATGCGCCTTGATAGATATAAGCTTTTTAGCTTGAGCACGCCTTAATATAGACTCTGCAAAATAGGAGTTTAGGATTTTTGGAAATATGGTTATTATGTCGAATTTCATAATAAATAAAATATATCACTAAACAGCATAAATAAAAAATACTCTATCATATGATAGAGTATTTTTATCAAAAACTTATAATTTCAAATCCGTATCAGAGAAAGCTGGTCTTTCTGCCCTTTGAAAGGTAGAACCCTCTGGCTCCTCGATCTTGAGATTGACTCTGGCATTATTTCTAATACCAACAATTCTCAAAAGAGATCGGATCGCGCTTGCGGTTGAACCCTGTCTGCCTACAACGAGACCCATATCTTTGGCATCTACTTTCAAAGTAAGCAAGACACCCATCTCATCTACTTTTCTGGTAATTACCACTTTGTCTGGATTCTCAACTATAGACTTAACAAGAAATTCCAAGAAAGCCTGATCGTTTGTGTTGTTATCCATTTCTGCAAATCTTTTTTTTCTCTAGCGACCTTTCTTAATTTATTATCTAAAATTTATTAAGTTTTAGGGGCAACTGCCTTTTCCTCTACTTTCTTTTTTGCCTTTTTGTGAGCGGCTATTTTCTTACCAGTAATCACTTTAGCGTTAACTAATAAATTATTAGTCGTTACTGATAATTTAGCGCCAACTCCCATCCAATAAGAAATTCTTTCCTTATCAAATCCGTTCGTACCCTTTTGCGGATCATACCAACCCAAATTTTCGATCTGCTTACCTAAAAGCTTGCTTCTTTTCTCGCCAACAACCAACCTGTAATAAGGCTGATGTTTTTTACCGTGACGTTGTAATCGAATCATTAACATAGGTTTTATTCTATATAAAAAAAATAAAATCGTCAATCCCGAAATACTTAAAACAATAACTATCTAAGTTCCGCCCCCACCCTTTCAATTAAAACTTTTATAATTTTTTGTATTTCTTTATCGACCTCCGCATCCGTAAGAGTCCTGTCTTTGGCTTGAAAAACTATTCTAAAGGTCAAGCTTTTCTTGCCGCCAAATTTTTCATCTTCGTAAAAATCCATCAGATCAACATCGTTAACATGTTCCGGCTCAACGCCTTGAATTATTTCTAAAATATCTCCAACCCTGACATCGCTAGAAACTAGTATGGAAATATCTCTGTCAATTGAAGGAAATTTCGAGATCGGTTCATATTCCTTTTCTTCAACAATAGCTTTAACCAATCTTTCTAAATCCAATTCAATAATCGCTGCATTTTTAGAGCCCCTTAACACGCCGACATAACCCAACACAGAATGATCACCCATTTCAATTCTCACAGCGCTATTGCCTTCGAGTAATCCACACTCAAAATTGAGATCCGGCATAAACCAATCTACCAAACCCAAACTCCCAAATAATCCATCAACAATCCCTTTAAGCTCCAAGAATCCATCCTTTCCATAAATCGAAATACCCAGGACTGGTTTTTCTAAAATTCTGGAATTATTACTCTGCTCGGAAGCATCTCCAAATACCCTCCCAATTTCGAAAATCCTAACTTCTTCATAAAATCTTAAGTTATCGTTTAAATTCTTTTCCAGGTACGGCGCCAAACTATTTCTTAAATAAGCAAAGTCTGTACTTAATGGGTTGGCTAAACTTACCGATTTTTTTATTCCAAAAACCGCAGCTGGAGCTAAATCTGATTGTAGTTTTGAAATAAAAGAATAATTATAAACCTCGCTATATCCGGCCGAGCATAAATATTTTCTAATTTTATCTCTAATAATTACCGGTTCATCTTCTGACCCTACGCCCAAATAAACTTTTGGCGCTATGGCCGGTAATTTATTAAAGTTTTTAAATCTAACAATTTCTTCGGCGATGTCTTCGATTATCTCAATATCGTTTCGGATTGCGGGGGTAGTAATTAAATTATTAGAAACTTTAAAATCAAGTTTTGACAATATGCTTACGACCTCGGATCTTTTTATTGGTATGCCAATAATCCTTTCAATTTTAGAAATGTCTAGTTTGATAATTCTTTTTGGCTGTTTTTTGGAATAAATATCCTCGGTTCTATATATTTCAGCTCCGCATATTTCCTTGAGAAGAACCAACGCCCTATTCATTCCAAGACCAACCAATTCCGGACTTAGATTGTGCGAATAAGCTATTGAGGCATCAGTTCTAAGATTAAGTTTTCGTGAACTCTTATAGATGCCAACCCCCTCAAAATTTGCCGACTCAACCAATAACCTGGTGGTCTTTAAAGAAACTTCGCTATATTTTCCACCCTTAATACCGGCAATAGCTAAAGGATGATTTTCATCGGCAATTACCAATATATCCTGAGACAATTTAAATTTATTTCCATCAATTGTTTCAATTTCTTCTTCTGGTTTAGCCCTTCTAACAATAATTCCTCCGGTAACTTTATCAGCATCAAAAGAATGAAGTGGTTGTCCAACTTCCAACATAACGTAATTCATAATATCTACTACGTTATTTATAGATCTTAATCCGGAAGTTTCCAGCGCATCCTTAAGCCATTCCGGAGAAGGACCAACTTTTACATCGGTAACGTATGTAGCGCTATATCGCGGACACAAAACTTTCTCTTTAATATTAACCTTAAATATTCCCCTATCCTTAAAATCAAATTTTACATCTTTTAAAGTTGGGTCAATAAACTTTGTATTAAAAATAGCCGAAGCTTCCCGGGCTATGCCCAAATGACAAGCCGCACTAGAAAAACGTCTGGCAATCGAAGTGTTTGGAACTTCTAATATATCTCCGCCTAAATCAACGGCTTCAAATGAATACGTATTCAAGCCCTCTATCAGGGCATCCTTAGTATACTTTCCAGGTGCGAATTTTTTAATTAAAGAAAAGCTAAATTTCATTTTGGTTAAAATTGATTAATAAACTTTAAGTCTCCGCTATAAAACATTCTTATATCCGGAATATTATATTTAAGCATAGCTATTCTTTCGCAACCTAAGCCAAAAGCGAATCCCTGATATTCTCTGGGATCGTATCCTCCAGCCTTTAGAACATTGGGGTGTACCATACCGGCCCCCATTATTTCTAACCAACCGGAATCCTTACAAATATTACATCCCTTTCCCCCGCACTTCACACATTGAATATCAATTTCCAATCCCGGCTCTACAAAAGGAAAATAACTTGGTCGGAGCCTAACCTCTAATTTTTTCTTAAATAACCTTGTGAAAAACTCTTGAATAATATATTTAAAATTGGTCAAATTTACATCTTTACCAACCATCAAACATTCAATTTGATTAAAATTAATCTCGTGTGAAGCATCAGTTGCCTCATAACGAAAAACTCTCCCGGGTACCACTATTTGAAATGGGGGCTTGTGAGTTTCCATATATCTTATTTGCATTGGACTGGTATGGGTGCGCAATAAAAGTTTCTCAGTTTGTAGGTTTTTAAGTTTGTAAGTTTTATTCGTATTATTTGTATCATTCGCATGCATTGGTATATTGGTATCGCTTTTTAGCCAAAACGTATCATGCATTTCTCTGGCAGGGTGATTTTTAGGAATATTTAAAGCATCAAAATTATAATATTCTGTTTCCACTTCCTGGCCGCCGTCAATAACAGAAAAATTCATACTCTTAAAAATATCTGTTATTTCATTCTCAATAATTGTTAATGGATGAAGGTGTCCTATTTTTATTTTCTTGCCTGGGCGCGTGACGTCCAAAGTGCTCTTCATCTTTTTAGATAAAAATTCCTTTGTTTTATTATTAAATAGCGCGTCTATGTCATTCCTTAAAGACTGGGCCCTTGGTCCAATTACCTTCTTTTCTTCTAATGAAAGACCTCCCAGTGAGCGCAGGATTTGATTAAGCTCTCCTTTCCTGCCTAGATACTTAATTTTTAGATCTTCGAGAGATTTTAAATCAACGCAGTTTCTAATTTCATTTTCGGCCCTATTTTTAATTTCTTCTATTTTTTTATTCATAAATTCTTAATTGTCATTATTATTCATAAATTCGTTCCGCCAGCTGGCGGAAATTCGTTATTCGTTGATTACTGTAAAACTGAAATAAATACTTTATAAGTCTTTTCTCCTGAAGAATTACTGATATTAAAACTTATTAAATATTCTCCGGCCTTAGCCCATTTATGAGTCAAAACTATTGATTGGTCTTTTTCGGTTAATTCTCCCGAGCTAGAATTACCATCAAGCCAATCAACTTTATATTTTAAAATATCTTCTTCGCTATTTTTAATAGTAAAAGAGGCGTTAACTCCTTTCTTAACAGAGTAAGCAATGGGGTTGCCGGTAGTAGTATCCGCACTATTTATATTAACACTAGTAATGCCGGCCTTCTCCCCTAATTTATTCACACTATCTTCTACTCCTTGTTTAAAAACATCGAAGGCGTAGTTTTTCGCCTTATCTATCGAAGAAGACACTATTTCTTCAGCTTTATTTTGTATTTGATCTGTAATGCCAGAAAAGGTATCTGCTACTTTATTTTTTATATTCCCAATGGTACTACTGGCCATAGAAGCTACCCTTTCTTCACTAAATTCTAGTTTAGGCATTTTATAGCTAAAAGTATTATTTTTAAAAAATAAAAAATAGCCTGCACCACCAATCAAAGCAATTCCTAGAACTACTTTAACAAATATATTCATTTAAAATAATTATAAGATATAGCATCGATCTTAACAATCGCAGCTAAATAAAAATTGTGCCGACAGATGGAATCGAACCATCGACCTGAGCGTTATGAATGCTCCGCTCTAACCACTGAGCTATGCCGGCATGAACACAAAAAAATTATATATTATAATTTGGAATATTAAAAGACTAAAATTATTAAATTTCACGAACTAAAAAATTATACCAAGATATCCATCTTTTCAAATTCTTCTGCCCGCTCATCACCATAGCCCGGTCCCGATTGATCAACCTCAAAACGACTTTTAATAAAAGAAATATTTTTGATTTCTGTAAGTCGATTTGCTACGTCTAAGAGATTGTCGTGTTGAAATAATCCCTCAATCAATTCTTTTGGAATACCTTCTAAGCCATAATATGCCCCAGCTAATTGGCCGCAAACCGCACCAATGGTATCTGCATCACCTCCAAGGTTGACCGCCTTCAATACTGCATCCTCAAATGATGATGTGGTAAGAAATACCCATAGGGCAGCCTCAATTGTATCGACGACATAACCAGTTGGTTTTATATCTTCAAGCTTCTTTTCGTAAATATTTTGCCAGAATACCATCCATTTGTTTTTACTACTTAACCGATTAATAATGCCATGTATCTTTTCTTTGGCTTCCATTTGCGTTGCCGCAATATAAAGAATTCCTCCAAATAGTCCAGTAGCTTGTTCAGCTATATGTGAAAGATGCGTTTCTCTTGCAGAAATCATACTATATCTCTCAGTCGTATAGATATTTTTACTACTAGCAATTGAGGCGATGACAATGGGAGCAAGGCGCATGACACAACCATTGCCAGCAGCTTCGACGTATTTCTCACTCATTGGCACAACCGAATTCTGAGTAAATCTGTTTATTGCATTTCTAACCTGATTTACAACATCAAAGCACTTTCCAGTAGAACTTCGATAGCCCTTACTAACCCATGCAGAATATTTTTCCATCACATCAAACGAATCATACCCTCCTTTTTCAAGAATACTATCAGCAAGGCAAAGCGCCATTGATGTGTCATCTGTCCAATATCCGGCAGGCAAATTAAAAGGGCCGCCGGAACGGTATCCTTTAACATCTTCAAATTGGCCCCTCGTTTTAAATTCGACGGGCATACCTAGAGCATCCCCTGTTGCAAGCCCCATAAACATTCCTAATAATTTATCCTTGTTCATTTAAGTTTAAATTAAAATAGGCTTTTTTTGTAAAATACTAATTTGTATTACTAAAAGATATGTATAATACATAAATGTAATTATAATCTCTGTGCCGCGTAAAATGAAATTTTTTTGTGAATAAAAATTCATCACGCGGCCGCGTGACAAAAATCTCCCCATTGGGGAGATTTTTGTTTTACGCGGTTGCGGGGGTTGGATTTGAACCAACGACCTTCTGGTTATGCTTACTAACTACGACTTTCGTCGCTCCACCAGCTGGTGGATTTGTAGTCTGGACTATACCTTGTCGCACATTTAATGCGACCCTGCCATCTAGTCTCTACACACTTTCCGCCAACTGGCGGATTTGGCTCGGGATTGCCTCGTTTTCACAGGGGTTTCCCCGAATTTGACAGGTTATCTTTCCGGTAATTACTTACTGGAACGCCCATTTTTCATTTCATAAAAGATACGAACTCATGGTATACTACCAATATGTCTAAATCATTAACACGCAGTGAAACAATTTATAAGCTTCGCAATCCTTCAGGAGATCCATTTGATTATAAATCCAATAAACACAAGACTCTTGCGATCATCGGGCTTTTACTATGGATAACCGAAGGAGACAAAACTCAGCTTTCTCTTTCAAACGGCAATCCATCTATCATTAAAAAATATCTGGATTTCCTTAGAAATATTTGCAATCTAAATGAAGAAAAGATAAAAGCTGTTATACACTGCCACGATACCCTGCCTTACAAGAAGTGCCTTTCTTATTGGGCAAATTTAACAAATATTCCGGAACACCGCTTCACCAAACCACACATAAAAAAGGATCGTGGGGGCAATCGTAAATATCCCAACGGAATAATTAGAATTGCCGCGTCAAATAGTAAACTAGTTCGTATTTTCAATGAACGCCTGAAAGAATTGAATCTTTACAGGGACTGAGCCAGACGAGCTACCACTGCTCTACCCCGCAAAAATATAATACAATAATTTTCTTAAAAAATCAACGTTTTGACAATATTTTTTAAAAAAGGTAAATTAAAATTAGAACTTAAATAAAGGGGAAATCTATGAATGAAAATATCGCAAAAAAAATAGTTGAGGAAGCCAGAACTCTTCTCGGCACGCCTTATAAATATGGGGTCAAAGAAGAAGACATCCCCAGATTTGTGGACTGTTCATCTTTTACACAGCTCGTATTCGAAAAAGTAACGGGAAAAGACATTGGAAGAAGCACCATTCTCCAGGCAACACACGGAGAAGCTGTTTCAGAAAAAGATCTTCAACCTGGAGACTTAGTTTTTTTTCGCGGATCCAAGGGACACTTCAATGACAGCCTCTTCCTCCCTGAAAAATATGGTTACGATATCTGTATAGGACACGTAGCTATATATACCGGAAATGGTATGGCTATACACGCCAGCGGAGAAAAAGGCAGGGTCATCGAAGAATCTCTCGAAGAAATAAAAAGAACAAGGGTTAAAATCCCCATTATTAAACGCTTGTAATATTAAAACCCCCTTAAAAAAGGGGTTTTGTTTTTATAAATTTGACAATATTATAAAAACAATTTATAATATCACCATTCTTTAAAAACTATGGCAAGGAGATAAAATTATGAACGCAGCAATGTATTTAGTTTACTTTGAAGCCAGGGTGCATTTGCACGGCAAGCCCATCGGAAGAACGATGGAACTACCGGATCCCGATGTACTGCCGGCAAGCAACGACGACGAAGCTATAAAAAGAGCCTTCGATCAGGCCGACGTAGTAGAATCACTGAAATCGCTCAGGATCCGTCCTACCCGAATCGACAAAAAACTCCTTATAAGAGTAAAAACTGTTGTCCGTAAGGGGGCTACAGATGAGGTCATCTTATCTCCCAAATACAAAGGCTCGTTCAAACACAGAGCCTAAAAAAATAAACCCGCTATCGATCAGTACGATCGACGCGGGTTTTTTATTGTTCGGGTCCTTTCCAGGTATCAGGATTATCATCATCTTCTTCATCGTAATCTGCAAAAAGCTCCGAATCAAGGATGGTGTGATAAGCAAATGGTTGAGCCACATGCTTTATTTTTCCTTCTTCTATATATCTTGCATAGCCGGACCACATTTCAGCGGTATTCCAGCGACGTCTAAAGTCATCTCCCCATTCATGGAAGTCACTGAAAGCACACATAGCCATGTAAATATCGTTAAGGGTCACACAATATGGCCTATCGCACTCTTGCAGTTGCAATGCATTTGAAACGATTCTGACCGCATCAGAACCTTTTTCACAGTAAAAACAAATACTATTAAAAAAAGAAATTGCTGTGATTTCCCCCGCGCCCTGCATATATGCCATCCACCTCTGAAATTCTTCCACTTTATCCTTTTTAATTCTCATGACGATCACCTCCCTTGGAAATAAATTTCTATTTAAAACATCTAATTTAATATTCAGACTTTATCAGTAAAGAGTCAACCCCGCACCTTTTGAGGATTGACGAACAATGCTTAATTAAAATTTAAAATATAAATAATAAAAATATCTTTAAAATAACACAACTATCAAATTTTATTAATAAAATGATCCTCAAAAGGTGCGGGGTCAATGAGTATATTTTAGAAAAATAAAACGTCCCGATGCATGACCGGGACGTGTCTTACTTTTTAATATAAGGATTAATGACATATTTTTCATTTTCTTTCTGTTCTTCTACTCTCTCCCAATCATCTTTTAACCAATAAAGGTTCCAGGTATTCCTAAACTCTTCACCCTTATCATGAAAAAGAATAATTGCTTTAATGGAGAAAAATATTCTCCATTTTTCATTTTCTTCTATGCCAAACATTTCATAGAGTTCGGCGGTATGGCAAAAAGTATAAATTATACTTTTAATATCAAGCCGGGCAAGATCAATAAGATTAAAGAACCATTGTGCCAAGCGCACGCTAGAGCTCAATCCCTTTTCAATCATTGCTTTTTCCAATGCCTTATATTCTTTTTCTTTGCCCTTTTGGATAGGCATAAATATTCACCTCCTTATTCCTATATTTAAGTTCTAATTTAAGAGTAGGACTTAAGCAGGGCGCAGTCAATCAAGTAATTTAGAATTTAAAATCCCAATAATCATAAAACCGACGAGGTGTCGGTTTTATGATTTATGCGCCCAGTACCAGAATAAAATTCGGCACTGGGCAGCCCCAAACCGAAAAACGCCCCTTGAGCGTTTTTCGGTTTGGGGGCGCGGCAGATGGGATTTCCCTACGGTAAATTTACTGACATAAATTTCCTCCGGGCCGGCCCTCACAGCGCTCGCCTCGCATTCAGCGAACTCGCGCTTTGCTCTGGGCTTCAAATCCCAATAAACAAATAAAACTATAGCCCTCGTAACGAGGGCTATAGTTTTTATGCGCGGTAGATGGGATTTGAACCCACGGTCTCCTCCGTGACAGGGAGGCGCATTAGGCCAGCTATGCTACTACCGCATATAAAGAAATTTAAAAATCAAAAATCAAAATGCAAAATTACAAATCAAAAATATAAATTTCAAAACACTTATAAATTCTAACTTATACTTTTAACTTTTGCCTTCTAACTTTTAACTTATTAAATATAAGTTATTCTTCAAGTAAATTCAACTCTATGAAGGCCTTCTTGAATGATTTCAGAGCAATTATTGCATCTTCTTTTTTAAGCTCCATACCCGGATCTCTCATAATTTGACCAACTAATAGATGGGCTTTTTTAATTTCTTCTAGATTTGAAAGGTTTTCTATGGTTAAAATTTCTAATTTCTTATCAAGACTAATGCCGAGATAACCAGCCATTTTTAAAATTTCATTTAATATTGTATCTGCTTCCAAGACAGCCACTTTCCATTCTTGTTGAACCGAAGTAGAAATCCTTTTTCTAATCTGCTCCCATCCTTTTAAGGACTTTCTTTTTGTAAGATTTCCTATGCCGTGCACATCCATATAATCTTCAACTTTTTTACCAAAAAAATTTGATTTGATCATAAAATAAACTATCCAGGAAAAAAGTAAACCAGAAATTATTACAGAGATCACCTGAAACCAAACTAGACTAGAGCCAAACCAGCTGTTTATCAAAATTCTTATTTCTACGGCCTTGCTTACAATTGTATTAATGTCCATCCCATTAGAGACAGGTCGCCAAGGCGACCGTTATTACGACTAAAGACCTTTTCATTATTGATATTTGTTTTGATATATATAGCATATATGTATTTCTTAAAAATGTCTCTAACGGGATAAATAAGCCAACCATCCTACGACCGCGTCGGTCGTAAGATATCATTACTGGGTATATAATCTTTCATAAAACTGTCCGATACCCAAAATATCCGCTTCTCTAAAATGTTTTCCGATCAATTGGAAACCAATCGGCAATCCAGGATTATTTTTTACGGGTATAGAAATTGCGGGCACGCCAGCTAAGTTTACCGGAATGGTAAAAATATCCGATAAATACATAGCAAGCGGATCATCTGTTTTTTCACCGATTTTAAAAGCCGGTGTCGGAGTAACAGGAGTTAAAATAACATCTACATCTTTAAAAGCTTCATCAAAATCTTGTTTAATAAGAGCTCTAACTTTTTGGGCTCTGCCATAATAGGCATCATAATATCCGGAAGAAAGCACGAATGTTCCAAGCAAAATCCTTCTTTTAGATTCCGGTCCAAAACCAAATTCCCTGTTCTTTTTATATAATTCAACAAGATTATCTGCTTTTTCTCTAGTTCCGTAACGAACACCATCAAATCTCGATAAGTTAGAACTTACTTCTGCCGGCATAATAATGTAATAACAAGAAAGTGCATATTTTGTATACGGCAAACTTATTTTTTTTGTTTTCATGCCCATCCCCTCCAAGTCTCTTATAACTTCGTTTATTTTATCGGCAATATTTTTATCCAAACCCTCCACGAAATATTCTTCCGGAATACCAATTGTTAATTTTTTAATATCTTCAATTTTTGGATTTAAAAGATCATCGCCATAAGAAACCGAGGTACACGTTGAATCCATAGCATCCTTACCGCTTAATTCTTTAAATAAAATTGCTGCATCTTCAACTGTTTTAGTAAAAGGCCCGATTTGATCCAAGCTTGATGCCATAGCCATAACGCCATACCTTGAAACGGCTCCATAAGTAGGCTTTAAACCTACTGTACCGCAGAGAGCGGCTGGCTGACGAATTGACCCGCCCGTATCAGAACCAAGAGCTGCTACGGCCATTTCCGAAGCAACAGCGGCGGCTGAACCGCCTGATGACCCCCCGGGAACTCGTTCTAAATCATGCGGGTTATGAGTAACCTTAAAAGCAGAATTTTCAGTGGAAGAACCCATAGCAAATTCATCCATATTTGTTTTACCTAAAAAAATAGCGCCAGACGTCTTAAGTTTATTTATAACTGTAGCATCATAGCTCGCCGTATAATCTTTTAATATTTTTGACGCCGCCGTACATTTTAATCCCTCAATCAAAATATTATCTTTTATAGCCATCGGCACCCCACCTAAAACTCCGGGCCCTTTTCCATTGGCAATCCCCGCATCAACTTCTCCTGCCTGTTCCATGGCCATATCTTCAGCCAGAGAAATAAAGGCATTGATCTTGCTATCTTCTTTTTTAATAAAATCAAAAAACTCTTTAGTTAATTCCTTGCTGGAATACTCTTTCTTTACCAAATCGTGATGAATTTTCTTAATTGTCAGTCCTTTAATATCCATGTTTTATTCGTACATTCGTACCAATTCGTTATTGGTTGATTATATTTTATTCGAACACGGGTGGCACCTTCAAATATCCGTCCTTTGATTCCGGAAAAGCTTCTACTCCCTTGCCTTGGTCTTTTATATCATTAAACTCGTCTTCTCTTGTAACATTTTTTAGCATTGTTCCACCAGTCATTGGAACTACGCCGGAAGTATCCAAATTAGCCAATTCTTCAAAGTGGCCTAAAATACTTTTGAAATCAATTAAAAATTTATCCTCCTTTTGGGGATCTAATTCTATTCTGGCCAACGAGGCCAAATGCTGTAATATTTTCTTATTTATCTCTGCCATAAAAAGAATGATATCATTACTTTATAATATTTAAAAATTCTTTTTCATTAATTATTTTTATTCCTAATCGCTTCGCTTTTTCAGCTTTAGAACCCGGTTCGGCGCCAACCACAACATAGGAAGTTTTTTTAGAAACAGATTCGCTCACATCTCCACCTAATTCTCTTATCCTTTCTTTCGCACTGCCTCGCTCCATTGTTTCCAAGCTACCAGTTAATACAAAAGACAATCCTTTTAACTTGTCACTTTTTTCGCCGGAGACGGATCCGCCTTTGGCGGAAACTTTTATTTTCACACCGACTTCTTCCATTTTCTCAAGAAGTTTCAAGTTTCTGCTTTCACGAAACCAATTATATACGCTCTGCGCCACTTTTGGACCAACATCCGGAATCTCCTGCAATTCTTCAAGGGAAATGTTTTTAAAATAATCCACTAAATCATTTATTTTCACCCGTGCGTTATCGAATTCGCTTAAAAATTTATCGGCCAGCAGGACAGAAGTTTCTTCGCCAATATGTATTATGCCCAAGCTGTAAATAAACTTATTTAAAGAAATCTCCTTTTTTAAATTTACTTCTCTAACAATATTTTCAGCAGATTTCTTTCCAAATCTCTCAAGGGTTAAAATATCTCCTTCTTTCAGATCGAATATATCAGCGGCGTCATTGATCAATCCTTCGTCTATAAAACGGTCGATTATTTTTGGGCCAAGCCCTTCAATATTAAAAGCTCCTCGCGAAACAAAGTGATAAAGCTTTTCTTTGTGAACCCCTCCGCAATTTTTATTACCGCACTTATAAAAAACTCCGTCCTTTATAACTTTTCCGCCATCAATCGGACAAACTTTGGGCATTTCGAATTCCTTGGTATTTTTTGGCCTCAATTCTTTTAAAACTTTTGTAATTTTAGGAATAACATCGCCAGCCCTGCTTACAATGACAGTATCGCCAATTCTTACACCTAATCTTTGAATTTCATCAAAATTATGAAGAGTAGCGTGCGTGATCGTAATACCAGCTACTTGAACAGGGCGCAAAATAGCTACAGGCGTCAAAACACTGGTGCGTCCGACCTGGATCTTTATACCTTCAATAATTGTCGTAGCTTCTTTTGGAGAAAATTTAAAAGCAATTCCGCCACGAGGCGCCTTGCCTATGACCCCGGCTCTTTCAAATTCTTTATTATCATTTACAAATACCACAATCCCATCAATTTCATACGGAAGATCATCTCTTTTTTTGCCGGTCCAATAGTCCTGAAGTTTAAAAATATCTTCCAAGCTATCCACTCTTTTATTGTGTGGATTTATTTTAAAGCCCCAAGATTTTAAAAGCTCGTGCTCTTCTTCGTGTTTTGTTATGCCCCATTTTTCTAATTGTTTTGACGGCATAATAATGTCATATTCAAAAGAATCCAGCTTTCTTCCGGCTGTAACTTTTGAATCCAACTGACGAACTGAGCCAGCCGCAAGATTTCGAGGATTGGCATATGTCTTTAATCCCTTTTCTTCTTGCACTCTATTCATTCTTTTGAATTCTTTTTTATTTACAAAGACCTCTCCCCTTACAACTAACTTTTTTGGAATTTTTATTTTTGCCTTACTGTCATCCAAAATTAAAGGCACAGCCTCCACGGTTTTAATATTTTGAGTAATATCTTCCCCTACTAAACCATTACCTCGAGTAGATGCTTGTTTAAAAACTTTATCTTCATATAAAAGCTCGACGGCAAATCCATCGAGTTTTAATTCACAATAAAAATCTGAATTTAATTTTCTTCCCAAAAAATTCTCAAGTTTCTCGATCCAATCACTCATGTCTTGAACCGAAAAAGCATCATTTAAGGATATCATCGGCTGCTCATGCTCGACTTTTTTAAATTCTCTAAGCGGTTCTCCGCCAACTCTTTGCGTTGGAGAATCTAGGGTAATAAATTCCGGATACTGATTTTCTAAATCAAAAAGCTCCTTTTTTAAGGAGTCCAGTGCTTCGTCAGAAATAAGCGACTTATCTAAAACGTGATAAGCATATCGATATTTTTCGATAACTCGCTGTAATTCTACTACTCTTTCTTTTGCCTCTTTCTTATTCATCTAATAATTAAAAATTATTTTATAAGATTTATTTTCTGACTAAAAGTATAAGAAGAATCCTTAATACTTCCCGTTGACGAAATTGTAAATGAGTAAAAATACTGGCAAATTGGCGGATCTGATCCATCGCACTTATTCACTATTTCGGAAGAACAAGAAGTTTCTACGCTCGGCCCGCCATCAAATACAGGCTGTTCAGAACAATAACCTCCTTTACTGGGACAATCAAAGCACGGATCTAACTCATAAGTTGCTTTCAGGGCATCGTCATTCGAAGAATAAACATTATGATTATCGTTATATAATTTATAAAGCCTCCACTCTAAGCCCGCATCTGCTGCAAATACAGATTTAGAAGAATTACTCGCATCCGCTGTCTGCCTGGTTTGGCGAACAGTTAAAATACCCGCAATGGCGGCAGCACCAATAATCACTCCTGATAAAACCAAAACCGTAATCATCATGACCTGCCCTGAGCTTGTCGAAGGTGCTTGGCCACTATTCTTTTTTATCTTTATTATTTTCATATTATTTTCTGTCATTCGAAAATTAGTATAAATTCCTGCCTACCGGCAGGCAGGCGTTATTAGTTGATTGCGCTTAGTCTCTCTTGTCGCTCCTCGGACTAATAGTGACCTCAAGATTAGTAAACGGAGCACTAGCAATTTGCGTAGCATTGGATCCTACCCTTAAAAGAATAGTTATCTTTGGATAATATTTACTTTTTACAGCGCTAGGACTAGAACAAGACACATCGCCCGTACCACCGGCACAAGCTATTCTAAAATTAGCCATATCCACCCTCAAATTCTCACTAATTATCCCGCTAAAATTTCCATTTGCGCAATTAGCCGAAGCATTGAGGTTTGAGTTCCACTCAATATTTTTCTTAGACATATTCCATCGGTAAGAAATAAAATCATTTCCCGACTTAAAATTTAAGCATTTATATATTTTACCAGTAACCCCGTCAGTAGCTTCGACGCTTTCAAAAGTTTTGCCTTCGCCTCTTCGGATCACTCTAGCCATTTGTTCCAAGGTCAGTTGCGCATCACTATTTGCGGCAATTAAAGCTACTGAGGCGCGATGCGAACGCAAAGAAGTGGTAAATATTCCCGATGTAATTGAAATAATAATAGTAAACACTGATATAGACACTAAAAGTTCGATCATTGTAAATCCCGCCACATAAACATTTATGTGCGGGATAAACCCTTCACCCTTACTCGTTCTAATTAAATTTTTTATTTTTACAATAGAATTCATAAAATATTATCCCCATAAAGTCTTACCCTATTAATGTTAAATGTATTAGACATTTTTTATATTGATATTGTATTTAAACTCCTGAAGATTATAAAAATCGTCCTGAACGCTAAAATCATATGGCGATCCCCTGGTAATCCAAAAAACCTTAGAAATAACACGGAGATGATTAGGACTTACTATTTTTATTTCAATAATTCTTTTAAAATCAGTAAGAATGTCTTTTTGCGGATCCTGTTGATCGTACCTATAAAAACCAGTGCCATCTTTGCTAAAATACAAAGGGCGAGCCAAGCCTTCATTGCTTATTGATGTTAGTCCGAAATCGTTATAATCAATTTCAAAAAAACCCTCACTATTTACATATTTATTCCAAATATTACCTGGTATTAAATAATCCATTACATTTTTATCTAACAAATTTTTTACTAATTCAATCCCCTCATTGGCTAAATTCACGGCCACATATCTATCTGCAGCCACACGATTTAAACCCAAAGACTGCGTAGTTAAAGTAAAAACACCTAAAAGGGCAATAACTATAACAAATAATGCTACCATGGCCTCTACCATTGCCTGTCCTTTTTCTTTTTGTTTATTCATATCGAGATTATTTATCGGGTCAGTAGAAATTCGATCAATTATATATATTTAACTTTTTAATAATACTTAACTATTTTTATTTTGGGATAGTAATCATTTATAGATTATGTCCGTCAGACGGACCAATCGAATTTTCACTGCCCGATTTATTAATTATACCAGAAAAATATTTAATAATACTCATTAAAAATACAATATTTTTATGGACGGTTCGTAAATTCTAATCCAAAGCGCAACATTTCTGTCTGAAGACTTCATTGGGGGTAAAATAACCCAGTCTTTTTCTCGGACGATTATTGAGCAGGCTGCAGGCTCTATCAATATCGTTTTGAGTAATGTTAGCAAACGAGGAATTTTTAGGAAAGAATTGTCGAAGCAATCCATTGGTATTTTCATTCGTGCCTCGTTCCCATGAGTGATATGGATTAGCAAAGTAAATTGATATACCAGTTTGTTCCTCGATCATCTCATGATCTGCGAATGTCGAACCGTTATCATAGGTAATGGAATATTTTTTGTTTCTCGGTAAAGTTTCGAATCTCTCAATAGTTTTTGTTCTGGTTAGTTTGTCCGTAGCCCTGTCTAGTTTGTCGGCCAGTATTATTCCACTCTTTCTGTCTACGTGCGTCAGTATGTGGGTCTTCCTTTCTCTACCGACAATCGTATCTCCCTCCCAATCTCCAATTCTGCTTCTTTTTTCAACAACTTCAGGTCTTTTATCAATACGTTTCTTTTTCAATTCCTCTCTTTGTTTCTCTCGTATTCTAGTGCCATATCTTCTTCGGTGTTTACCTTTCTGACAACGCAGGTATCTAACCAAGTCTTTTCTAAACTCATAGATATATTTATATATACTATCTTTGCCGATATGCCGGCCTTTATCATTTTTCCATTTTCTTTTGATGCAACCAGCGATCTGTTCCGGAGACCAATACTTTTTTATATTTCTGGCTATATAGATCCTCAGCCATCGGCTATGTTCTATTTTTCGAAATCGCTTATTGGCCCCAATTCTTCTTTCCTTGGTCTTTTGTTTGGCTAATCCGGCGTCATAGCCGGTCCTGTTATCAGTATTATTTCTTCGAAGCTCTCGATAGATACTGGATCTATCCTTATGTAATAGGCTGGCTATATCTTTTTTCTTTACCTTTGCTCTCAAGAGGATGGACAGCTCATTTCTTTGATATGGTTTATAATGTGAGTAAGACATCTTTGTTTTGGTTAATATTAATTGTTTAGACTCAATTATTTTACCCTAACTTAGATGTCTTTTTGGTTAACCGGCTATGTTGCACTTGGGAGCAGAATGCAGGGTTTGCTGTTTAGGTGATATAAAGGATATGGAGCAGATTTAGTAATATAAAAGTAGTCGGCTTTTATCAAAAACTAATCTGTCTTCATGATAATAAATAAAATTTCTTTGTCTTTTTCTGAAAGAAGAATAAAACGAATCTTTCGGA
>ORJL010104816.1_pt1 | contig 26836 bp, 7 predicted proteins | sample 1779941 | NCBI WGS metagenome assembly ORJL01 (sample SAMEA104232317, study PRJEB22302) | groundwater metagenome | biome: forest; feature: aquifer; material: groundwater | place: USA | collected 2011-08-07 | depth 5.8 m
AGAATGGCAATCGTCGCCCGTGCTGACATAAGCATCCGGTTTCAAACCATCGGCTTCGCTTCGCCTGAATGGAAACAGTTTCGCGCAAACCTCGTAACAGATGATAGGCACGTCTATACGCCTGGAAACCATTCGTCAAGATATAGTTTTGGCAACGTACGAGGGTAGCGGACTAGCTCGCGAGATCGCCGAGACATGCGTGAGATGCACGCACAATGCGTGAATCTCGTGCACCTCGGGAGTGTGAAGGGAGCGAAAAGAGCCAAAGCCCCGTGTTCAACCCACAGGCACAAAGAATGCTTATAGTGGTGTGCTCTCACCTGAGATTGAAAGGGACGAAGAATGAAGATCACAGCGCAATCTGAGTTTTCGGTTCAGCATCCGACGAGCAGCATCGTCGCTGCGTTGGCCCTCCTGGTCCCCCTGGCTGCAACGCCAACGGCATATCCACAAGCGCCAGCCAGCCTGGGTATCGAAACCTATGCGGGGCTAGCCATCAACGGCACGGTCGGCACCGTGTTTGCCATTGAATATGTCAGGGACCTCGTGAAAACGAACGAGAATGATTGGCATTGCCTCGCCTTTTTCCAACTGCCGGCTACCAACCACTTATGGTTCGACCAGACCCTTCCCGTCAGGGGCCAGCGGTTCTATCGCGCGGTGCAATTTGAACAGCCCACCAACATGGTGTTCATCCCACCTGGGACGTACAAGGAGGGCAGCCCGGACAGCGAACCGGACCCTTGTGCCTGCGAACATCCGCAGACAACGGTAATCATCAGCCGAGGCTTTTGGATGGGCATCTACGAAGTCACCCAGGAGGAGTATCGGGCGTTGATGGGAACCAACCCCAGCTACTTCAATGGCGGGAATTACGGCATCGACCTGAGACGCCCGGTGGAACGAGTCAGTTGGGATGATGCCAATAACTACTGCGATAGACTCACGAAACAGCAACTGGCAGCGGGCCGAATCCCGGTTGGCACCGGCTACCGCCTGCCAACGATGGCGGAGTGGCAGTACGCTTGCCGGGCGTGGACTTCGACGCGGTTCAGCTACGGGGACGATCCGGCCTACACGGACCTGGCAAACTATGCGTGGTATAAGGACAACAGTGGCGGCATGACGTGGGCCGTGGGACTTTTGCTACCCAATCCATGGGGCTTGTATGACATGCACGGCAATGTGTGGGAGTGGTGTCAGGACTGGTATCAGGGGTTCCGGCCGTGGCTTCCTGGTGGGATTGTTGTCGATCCGCAGGGACCAGCTACAGGCACTAGCCGGATGGTTGGCGGCGGGGCATTCAATTACCCCGGCGAGGCATGCCGCTCGGCGGTCTGGAACAACTTTCCGCAAGATTACGGCAGCGATGGCCAGATCGGATTCCGAGTCGTCCTGGCTGCGATTCAACCCTGAGCAGCGGGGCAAGTTATGCGACTTGAATGGCTATTGCCTGCGTTGCTTCTCAGCTTGTTGACCCAGGCTGTCCAGGCCCAGGTCGTCATCAGCGAATTGATGGCTGGCGGCGGCGCATTGGTGGATGAAGATGGCAGCACGCCGGACTGGATCGAGCTCTGGAATGCGGGTACGACATCCGTCAATTTGGCTGGATGGCACCTGACCGATGACCCTTCACGCACGGCGAAGTGGACCTTTCCCTCGACGAATCTCGCCTCCGGCCAGTTCCTGGTCGTTTTCGCCTCGGGCAAGAACCGGTGCGTGGCCGGCGCCAGGCTACACACGACTTTCAAGCTCAGCCGCTCCGGGGAGTATCTGGCTCTGGTTGAAGCCGATGGTCAGACGATCGCCCAGCAGTATTCGCCAGGATGTCCGGAGCAGGTGGCTGGCGTTTCATATGGCCTCGACCTGCCCCAATCGGTGGGCCAGACCTTCACTTTCAACGAGCGCTACTTTGCTACGCCGACGCCAGGCGCACCCAACTCAGCCGCCTACCTCGGCGTGGTGGCAAATCCACAATTCGGTGTCCCCGGGAACTTCTTTGACGCGCCCTTCACGGTCGAGATCAGAACGACTACCGCGGCGGCGGACATCCGTTTTACGACCAACGGCACCGCGCCCACAGCGGTCACCGGGATGCTCTACATCGGTCCGGTTCCGATCACCCGCAACACCGTTCTGCGCGCGATCGCCTTCAAGCCCGGCTACATGACCTCCGCGGTCAGCACCCATACCTACATCTCCCCCAACAACGTAGTCACACAGAATCAACAGGCCGCGACCAACGCGGGGTTTCCGGCTACATGGGGGATTAGTGGCACGGGCAGATATGCAATGGATCCCAAAGTCACGGGTCCGAGTGGGCCGCAATTGGCCGCCTCGTTGCGCTCATTACCCTCGGTTTGTATTTCCACCAGCATCTCCAATCTATTTGACCGAAGCCGCGGTATCTACGCGAACGCTGAGAACCACGGCGCGAGCTGGGAGCGGCCGGTCTCGATCGAATGGGTGGATACCAATGGCCAACCCGCGTTCCAGGCGGATTGCGGGCTGCGGATTCAAGGCGGCGTGGGCCGCTCCGTGGCAAAGCACTCCTTCCGGGTCCTGTTCAAACGGCAGTACGGGATGGGAAGCCTGAAGTATGACCTCTTCCACGAGCCTGACGCTGTAAAGTCATTCGATGGCCTGGTGTTGAGGGCCGGATTTAATGACAGTTGGTTCTGGCTAAGTGGCAGCTCCGGCAAAGCCACCTACATTCGAGATGAGTTTGGCCGCCGTCTATTGTTGGCCATGGGGCATCCTTCGGCTCGCGGGTTGTTCGCGCACCTCTACATCAACGGTTTGTATTGGGGGGTTTTCAACGTGACGGAACGACCCAACGAAGACTTCTCAGCCGCCTATCTCGGCGGCCAAGCCATAGACTGGGATTCCAATTGCTCGAACGAGACCAAGAACGGTGATTCCCAGGCATGGAACAGTCTGTTGAGTGCGGTGCGACAAACCGCTACCCCCGCCAACTACCAGAAGCTCCAAGGCAATAACCCCGACGGCACCCGCAACCCGGCCTACCCCGTGTTGTTCGACAAAACGGATTACATCGACTACGTCATCCTCAACTACTGGGGCGGGAACTGGGACTGGCCGGAAAAGAACTTCTGGTACGGGCACAAGCGCACCAGCGACAGCACCGGTTTCAAGTTTTATCCGTGGGATATCGAGGGGATCGTGGACGACGCTGAGTCCTCGCTGAACATGGTTGTCCCGCGAATGGGGGATACCTCGGGAGTAGGGCCTCCGCATCACTATCTGAAGACTTTCTCCGAGTATAAACTCGACTTTGCCGACCGGGTGCAGAAGTTCTTTTTCAACGACGGGTTGTTGACCCCAAAGGTGCTGACCAATCGCTTCCGCCAGCTTTCAGACCAAGCCGATGGCGCCATCCTGGGTGAGTCCGCCCGCTGGGGGAATGGCAACCTCAGCGTCCAAAGCCAGTCGGCATGGCGCAAGGAACGGGATTATATCCTGGGGACTTACCTGCAGCGACGCACTGCCATTGTGTTGAACCAGTTCACCAAGGCCGGCCTGTACCCTGGAGTGGCGGCGCCTGTTTTCAGCCAGTTTGGCGCAGCCGTGCCATCGCGTTATAGCCTTGTTATCACTCACACCAACTCCACCGGAACCGTCTTCTTTACCCTCGACGGTTCGGACCCTAGAACCTACGGGTCGAACACGTCCGCTCCTGCAGCCCAAGCCTATGCCAACCCCATCATCCTTACCGCCCCTACCACCATCCGTGCCCGGGTGCTCCAGGGCACCCAATGGAGCGCCTTGGTCGAAGCCACCTTCTATCCGTCTCAAGACCTCACCTTATTGGTCCTGACTGAGATCATGTATCATCCTCCCGATGAGGGCACGACTGATGGCGCGGAATTCGAGTTCCTGGAGTTGCAGAACGCCGGGACAAATACACTCGATCTCTCGGGTCTCTGTTTCTCTTCCGGCATCGCGTTCGCCTTCACCAACGGCACCGTCCTGTCCCCTGGCCAATTCTTCGTGCTTGCGCGCAATGCGACCGCCTTCGCGGCCAAGTACCCTGGCGTCTCCGTTCAAGGCATCTATACTGGCAAGCTCGATAACAACGGGGACGAACTGACTCTCTCGGGCCCGCTGGGCGGCAAGGTGTTTGCCGTCAAGTATGACCAACGCGCCCCCTGGCCCGCGGCAGCCGATGGCTCAGGCCTGTCGCTCCAGCGTATTCAGCTTCTTGCCGACGCCAACGAACCGGGGAATTGGGTCGCCGCCCCACCCACGCCTGGCGAAGCCAACCCCACAACCGATACCGACCGCGACGGCCTGCCTGATGCCTGGGAAATCACGCACGCCACTGACCCATTTGTTCCCGATTCCCAGGCTGATCCGGACCACGACGGCTTCATCAACCTGCAGGAATTTCTGGCCGGGACCGACCCGAGCAACCCGGCCAGCGCTTTTAAGATCACCTGCGTCGGCGTCGAAGCGAGCACGGTCATGCTAGAGTTTCAAGCGATCTCAAATCACACCTATAGTCTCCTCTGGAGCCCCACAGCCACCACCTTTGCCTGGAACAAGCTGCTGGATTTTCCGGCCCAGCCCACCAGCCGGCTAGTGACTTTTACCAATTCGGTTCGAGAGGAACCTGCCCGCTTTTTCAAACTCGTTACTCCCGCCCAGCGATGATGAGCCGAGCCTGGAGTCTGGACATTTATGGAAGGAAATCCCAAGGGGATTTCGTCCCAAAGCCCAGGGTTGCCCGTCCTCCGTAGCACTGCGGAGGGTGGACGAGGCACGAGCTGCCCTGGATCAGAAGCTGGATGGAAGGATCGATCATGAGAATCAAGCAATGGTACAACGAATTCAAGATGCTGCTGGGGGCGATAGCGGCCCTCAGCTCTCTCCTGACGTGCGGGTTTTCTGGCACCGCTGGCCCGCCCGACGTGGTTATCTCCGAGTTCATGGCGTCCAACAGCGGTAAGCAGGCGAATTCCCTGCACGACGACCTTGGCAATAGCCCGGACTGGATCGAGCTCTATAACGCCGGGTCCACCGATGCGAGCCTGGCTGGCTGGTTTCTGACGGACGATGCGACCAAGCCCACGAAGTGGCCCTTCCCGCCGTCGCTGCTGCCGGCCCGAACCTACCTGGTGGTCTTTGCTTCGGGGCGGGACACGACCGTTTCGGGCCGATTGCACACCAACTTCAAACTGGCGTCGAGCGGGGGCTATCTGGCCCTGGTGGATGCGGCCACCAACGTCGTTTCTGAATTCGCTCCGGCCTATCCGCCGCAACAGGCGGACGTCTCCTATGGGCGGGATCGCCTGGACCCATCCCTGGTTGGATTCTTCGTCAATCCAACGCCGGGCGCCCCCAACGCAACCTGCGGCCCAGGCTTTGCCTCGGCGATCGAGTTCTCGCGGGCCAGCGGCACCTTCCTCACCGATTTTACCCTTGCCTTGTCCGCCGCGGACACTAACTGCGATATCCGCTTTCTGGTGCTGACCACGAACGTGCCTCCCGGTTCCTCTGCCCAGGCGAACATCCCCACTGCCAACTCGCGGCTCTATACCGGGCCGATCCAAATCACCAACACGGCGCAGGTCCGGGCGCGTGCCTTTCCCAGACAGGGCGGGTTCTTTCCCGGTCCGGTTCACACTGAAAGCTACGTGAAGCTCACCTCGGCGGCGGCGGCGTTTACGTCCGATTTGCCCATCCTGCTCTTCCACAACCTGGCGGGTGGGCCGGTGCCGAGGACATCGGGATCCTTACGTCAGAGTGTTATCCTCATGGTCTTTGAACCCGTCGATGGACTCGCCTCTCTCACCAATCCGCCGGCGCTGGTGACCCGGGCGGGCGTGCATCCGCGCGGCCGAATCACCTCGGGCATGCCTCAGTACCCCTTGTCGCTCGAGCTCTGGGATGATTACAACGAAGACAACCACCTGGAATTCCTCGGTCTGCCTGCCGAGTCGGATTGGGTTCTCTATCCGCCGGATGGCATGGACTCTTCTCTCATACGGAACCCGCTCATTCATCAGCTCAGCCGGGATGTGGGGCGCTACTCCCCGCGCACGCGGTTCGCCGAGTGCTTCTTCAACACCAACGGCGGACCGATCACCTTTTCGGCGCCGGCAAAGGGGGATTACTTCGGATTCTACACGATTGAGGAGAAGATTAAGCAGGGAAAAAACCGGGTCAACATTGCCAGGCTCGACCCGGAAGACACGCTTCCCCCGAGCGTGACCGGTGGCTACCTACTCAAGATCGACAGCTACGGTTCGACGGAAACGACCTTCTATGATGCCTACGCGAAGAATCCTATCGTTTTTGTCGATCCGCCAAACCGGCAAATGGCCGATGTCGCGCGCCGGCCGCAGCTCAAATACATCACCAATTACTTTGCCCAGTTTGGCGCGGTGCTATGGGGTCAAGGCTACACTAATTCCACCACCGGCTACGCCGCATACATCGATGTGGACTCCTGGATCGATCATCACATCCTGGAATCCTTCGTCCAGAATGTGGATGCCTTTCGACTCAGCGGCTTCTTTTTCAAGGACCGCGAAAAGAAAATCGAGATGGGGCCGATGTGGGACCTCCATCTGACCATGATGGGTGGACCTCGTCAATGGGCTGGCGGGGGCACCGACTTTTTTGGCGGTTCGACCAATAACGATGGTGTTCGCTGGTGGTCACGCCTGTTCACCGACCCGGACTTCTGGCAGCGGTGGATTGATCGTTGGACCGACTTGCGTTCGAGCATTCTCACCACAACCCATATCTACGGGCTGATGGATAGCCTGGGTGGGCAGTTGACCAAGGCCGCGCCCCGCGAGGCCCAGCGCTGGGGTCCGGGGCGCGACTACAAACAACAAATCAGCTCGCTGAGAAGTTGGACCGCCAACCGCTTGAGCTTCATCGATACGAACCTCCTGCACGTGCCTGTGTTCAGCCACAAAGGCGGCGCCATCACCTCCGGCCTTACCTTGACCCTCACCGCCTCCACACGCGAAACCAACAGCACAATCTACTACACACTGGACGGCACCGACCCGCGGCTGCCCGGAGGCGCAGTCTCATCGGCAGCGTTGTCCAACCTCAACACGGCCACGCTCACGCTCACCAACAACGCGCGCGTCTTCGCGCGCAACTGGAATGCAGCGCATCATAACCTCACCGGAAGAGGCAACCCGCCCATCAGCAGTTCCTGGTCCGGCTCTGCGGTCGCCACGTTTGTCGTCGTCACACCGCCGCTGGCCATTACCGAGATCATGTACCATCCGGCCCCGGACACTCGCGGCACAAACGGCAGCGACCAGTTCGAATTCATTGAGCTCAAGAATGTCGGCAGGACCCCCCTGGACCTCGTGGGCATCCGGTTCACGAGCGGTATCGAGTTTACTTTCACCGCCAGCAACGCCATCACCAACCTCGGCCCGGGCGAGTACCTGGTGCTGGCCAGAAACCAGGAGGCCTTCCTCGCGCGTTATCCTTGGGTGACCAACATCGCCGGCCAATACACCAACAAACTCAACAACGCAGGGGAACACCTGTGCCTTGAAGGGGCGCTCAAAGAACCCATCCTCGATTTCGGATTCGAGAGCCATTGGTATCCGGCCAGTGACGGCACGGGCTTCTCGCTGGTCATCCGCAACGAGGACGGCCCCTTCGATACCTGGACCGACCCGGGGAGCTGGCGTGCCAGCACAACGCCGGGCGGCTCGCCCGGGCGGGCCGACCCCGCGCCCCATGACATTCCAGCGGTCGTGATCAACGAGGCTCTTACCCATCCCCAAGCCCACAGGGTGGATAGCATCGAGCTTCACAACCCCACCGCAGGCCCGGCGTCCATCGGAGGTTGGTTCCTCACTGACAACCTCAACCAGCCGGCCAAATACCGCATTCCGGCCAGTACCATGATCCCTGCCGGCGGATACGCCGTATTCAATGAGGGCCAGTTTGGTAATAACGGCTCAAACAGCTTCGCCTTGAGTTCGCTCGGTGAGGATCTCTATCTGTTCTCCGGCGATGGCGCCAACCTCACTGGCTATCAGCACGGGTTCCATTTCGGCGCGCAGCTTCAGGGTATCACGTTCGGCCGTTACGTGACCAGTGACAGCCGGGAGCACTTTGTGCCCGAGAGGGCCAACACCTTGGGAGCGGCCAACGCCGGCCCCAAGGTTGGCCCGGTGGTCATCAACGAGATTATGTATTCCCCGCCGCCCTTTGGCCTGGCGCCCGATACCCTGGACGAGTACCTCGAATTGAGGAACATCTCTACCCAACCCGTACCGCTGTTCGACCCGCTCTATCCCACCAATGCCTGGCATCTTGAGGGCGCGGTGCGCTTTGCCTTCCCGCCGGGCGTCTGGATGCCCTCCCGGTCCTACTTGCTGGTAGTGAGCTTCGATCCTATTCACGATCCGGCCAGGTTGAGTTGGTTCCGACAGCGCTTCAGCATCAATGCCGACACCCCTGTCTTTGGTCCCTACCAGGGGGATCTGGTCAACGAGGATCTCGGCGTGGGGCTTTACCAGCCCGGTCAAGCGGTAGCGCCACCATCGCCTCTGGCAGGCTCTGTGCCGGAAGTGCTTGTCGAAGAGGTACACTATTCCAGCCTGCCCCCCTGGCCTGCAGGCAGCAAGGACACAGGCAACTCCCTCCAGCGTCAGGCCTGCGCGGCGTTTGCCGACGACCCTGCTAACTGGCAGGCTGGCCGCCCCACGGCTGGCGCGGTAAACCAGGGAGCCTCCACGATTGACACCGACCGCGACGGCCTGCCAGACGAGTTCGAACTCCTCGCCGGCACTGATCCCCTCAATCCCCAGGATCTCCTCCGCTTTGACCGTGTCTTGGTCCACGATGCCGACTGTGTCCTCGAGTTCACCGCCCACGCCGGCCACACCTACGCTATCGAAAAACTGGACCGACTCGGCCAGACCAACACTTGGACGAACCTCCAGAACCCAATTCTCGGCGAAGGCCCGATGACCATCATCGATCCGCTAACGGCGAGCGGGCGCTTCTACCGACTCAAAGCCACAGTCCGGTCTGAGGGCGAAAAGGTCAGCGCGAACTGACGTTCGCGGCTACCACCGCGATGAGCCCCGTCCATCCCCATAGCCGCGGACGTCAGTCCGCGCTGACTCGGTCTCCCGCGCGTTTTCAAACAGGCCCTTTGCTCTGGCCAGCGGGCCGACGCGATGCTAACCTGCGATCCAGCAAACCAAGTCCGACCTATGAAATTCTCGATCTCTCGCCGTCGTTTCCTTAAGACTGCCGCCGCCGCCAGCGCGGTGGGGATGTGGCCATTCATCCCCGCCCGCGCGCTCGGCAAGGCCGGGCTCGTAGCGCCCTCCAAACGCATCACGCTGGGCGTGATCGGGTTGGGCATTCAAGGCACCGGCGACATGAAGGCCTTTCTAGGCCACCCGGAGATTCAGGTGGTGGCCGTCTGCGACGTGCACGAAGGACAGCGCGCCAAGGGCAAAGAGGTGGTGGACACTCATTACGGCAACTCCGACTGCGCGGTCCACAGAGATTTCCGAGAACTCATAGCGCGCCCGGACATCGATGCCGTCCAAATCACCACCCCGGACCACTGGCATCCACTCGTCGCGTTGGAGGCGGCACGGCACGGCAAACACATGTACCAGGAAAAACCGATGGGCTGGAGCTTCCGCGCCGCTCATGCGGTCCAAAAAGCGGTGCACGAAAGCGGGGTCGTATTCCAGTTTGGCACTCAGCAGCGGTCCGATGGCAGATTCCGGTTCGCTTGCGAGCTGGTGCGCAACGGGAAGATTGGGCAGCTCAAGACCATTCTGGTGGGTGTCCCGGGCAGCGTCTCGTCATGCCCAATTCAGCCGGTCGAACCGGTGCCGAAGGAACTGGACTATGACCTCTGGTTGGGACCAGCGCCCAGTGCCCCTTACAGTTACCAACGCTGCCGGCCCTACACGCAGAAGGATGGCTGGAGCGTCTGGTACAGCATCTCGGATTACTGCATGGGCATGATCGGCAACTGGGGGGTGCATCACCTCGATATCGCTCAATGGGGCAATAATTCGGAACTCAGCGGACCAACCGAAATCGAAGGCACGGCGGTGTTTCCCAAGGGTCTGTTGACCGACTGTGCTGTGAGTTGGCAGGTCGAGAACCGTTACGCCAACGGCGTCACGCTCGTCCACATGGATGATGCCACGAGCAAGAAGCATCCCCTCCAGGCGGGCGGCCACGGCCATGGTGTGATGTTCCAAGGCACCGAGGGATGGGTACACGTGGATCGCCAGGCGTTGGACGCGAATCCCGCCTCGTTGCTCCAGACCAAGATCGGATCCAATGAACTGCACCTCTTCAAGAGCGACAACCATGGCGCGAATTTCGTTGATGCGGTGAAAGGCCGGAATCAGCCGGCCGCCCCGATCGACATCGCGGTTCGAACCGACACCCTCTGTAACCTCCAATTCATCGCGGCGAAGCTTGGAAGGAAGCTGCGCTGGGACCCGGACAAGGAGCAGTTCCTCAACGACCCCGAGGCCAATGCCTTGTTGGATCGCCCGATGCGCGCGCCGTGGAAGCTGTAATCACCGGGCGCTTTCAAGGCGACGGCTCCTACCCTGCCGCAGGTAGGGCGCGGTGTCCCTACCGCGCCGCCTTGGACGTTCGACCGCGTATGCGGCCCGCTGGGGACAGCGAGCCCTACCCTCCCGAAGGTAGGGCGCGGTGTCCCTACCGCGCCGCTTTGGACGTTCGACCGCGTATGCGGCCCGCTGGGGACAGCGAGCCCTACCTACTTCTCCTCGGAGGCAGGATACCGGCCAGGCACTAACCGCATGAACTTATGAAGACGTTTGGAATCCAATTGTTGTTGGCGTTTGGGTTGACCACCGGGTCCCTGTTCGCGCAAAGCGGCAGCATGCCAGATCCGCTCGGCTGGCGGCTGGGTCCCGCCGCGGGGAGTTTCAACAAGTTCACGTTCTTTGAGGCGGTGGATAAAACGGCGGCGCTCGGTTTGCGCTATATCGAAGCCTTCGAGGGCCAGCGCATCAGCCAGGAGATCGACGTCAAGATGAGCGCGGAAATCTCCGCCGACCTCCTGGAAAAGGTCCGTTCCAAGCTGGCTGGCGCTCATGTGACGCTCACGAGCATTTACATTCACTCCCTCCCCGGAACCGAACCGGAATGTCGGAAGGCCTTCGAGTTCTGCCACAAGCTGGGCGTCGAAACCATCGTGTCTGAACCGGAGCCCGAGTCGCTAAACGTCATCGAGAAACTCTGTGACGAATACCGGATTAACGTGGCCATTCACAACCACGCCAAAGGGAAGTCGCGTTACTGGCACCCGCAGGAAGTCCTCAGGGTGTGCGAAGGTCGAAGCCCCCGACTCGGCGCCTGCGCCGACTTGGGGCACTGGCAGCGGTCGGGGATCAAACCCGTGGATGGCGTACGATTGCTGGGTTCCCGCCTGCTCTCGTTTAACTTCAAGGATCTCAACGAGTTGAGTCCCGACGCCCACGATGTGCCGTGGGGGACCGGGCAGGGCGAGGTCGCGGCGGTGCTCCGGGAGGTTCATCGCCTCGGGCTTAAGCCCACGATCTTCGCTATCGAGTATGAATACAACTGGGACAATAACAGTCTGGAGATTGCACTCTGCGCCTCGTTTTTCACCCACACCGTCGCCGACATTGTGGCCGAGCGCGACAAGGCTGCGCAGCCTCTGCTGGCCGGTTGGGCCACGACGGATATCACGCCTCCCAGGCCGGTCGCGCTGATCGGACAGTTGCACAAACGCATCTCGACGGGCGCGCGTGATCCGCTGACCGCGACGGTTCTGGCCCTGGAGACGCGAGGCTCGGCCCCCGAACAAGCCATCCTTGTGTCCTGCGATGTGCTCTTCATCCAGCGCGCCATCCAAGAGCGGCTGCAGGAAAAGATCAGGACGGAGTTGCCCGATTTCGATAGCCGCAAACTCTTCCTGAACGCGACCCACACCCATACGGGGCCTGGATTCATTGACAGCACGTTCAAGGACCTTTACGACGTGAGCCGCGACGCCGGGGTCATGAAGGCGTCCGAATACGCCGAGGTTTTCCTAGATCGAGTGTCCAAGGCCGTCGTCCAAGCCTGGCAGAACCGTAAGCCCGGGGCTTTGAGCTGGGCGCTTAGCCAAGCGGTGGTGAGTCATAACCGGCGCGCGCAGTTCTTCAACGGATCCACCGTGATGTATGGCAATACGCAGACGCCTGATTTTTCCAATGTCGAGGGGACTGAAGACCACGCCGTAAACCTGGTCTTTCTTTGGGGGCCTGAGTCAAAGTGGACGGGAATCATCATCAACCTTGCCTGCACCTCGCAGGAAACCGAGAATCTGAACGAGATCTCGGCCGACTTCTGGCACGATGTGCGTGAAGAACTCCATAGGCGGCATGGACCGGACCTCTTCGTTCTGCCCCAATGCGCCCCGGCAGGCGACTTGTCGCCCCACCCGATTTACCGACAGAAGGCCGCACAAATCATGGATCTGAGGCGCGGCCTCTCGAGACGCAAAGAGATTGCCCGCCGCATCGCCAACGCCGTGGATGACGTGTTGCCGATAGCCCAAGCTGACACGCAAAGCCGCCTGATCTTCCGGCACACGGTGGCCAACGCAAACATACCCGAGCAGCCGCCCGGGTCCGAGCCCTTTTATGAAACCGACCCTGTCCAGCCCATTGAATTTCATGTGCTGCGGCTGGGAGATGTCGCCATCGCGACAAGTCCTTTCGAGCTGTATCTCGACTATGGCACGCGCATCCAGGCTCGCAGTCCCGCGGTACCGACGCTGCTGGTCCAACTCTCCTCGGGTAACAGCGGCTATTTGCCAACTGCCAGGGCCGTGAAGGGAGGCGGCTACAGTGCCGACAAATTCAGGGTCGGCCCAGAGGGCGGGCAAGCGCTCGTCGAGGAAACGATCAAACAGATTATGGCGTTGTTCCCTTAATCATCGCCCTGGGCGGCACATGCCCGCGCTGCCGGCCGCGTGGATCGCTCGAATTTCGGCAGGGCTTAGTTCGCGGTCGAAGAAACAGAGTTCGTCGAGGTCCATCCTGCTGTAGTAGGGACACCCTGCGGCTTTGCCCACGATTGGGCTCGCACTGGTGACCGGGATCGGGCCTGGACCATCCCCACCGCCCACGATCTGACCGTCCAGATAGAGCACGCAGTTCCCACTCGCCTTGTCGCCGTTGTAGGTTGCCGCGATGTGGTGGAACCGCCCATCATCAGGAATGCGATTCGTGGAGTAGATGAACGGGATCTGGGGCATCATTCCGAGGCCAAAAGCGCCCATGGGGTAACCCGGAAACCCCTTCGTAACCGCGAATGCGTAGGAATAGGGGTTATCACACCCATCACGCTTGGTGAGAATACTATCATAGGAACTGCCCGCATCACTGAAATCGGGCTTGACCCACGCGGCGATGGTGAATTGGTTGTTGGTCGGCTGGAAAACCGGGGCGTTGGGCAGTTGGATAAAACTGTCGGGCGAGTCCACAAACCGGAATGCGCCGCCAATCTTGCCGGACACGAACTTGACCCCTGCCCCCGCGCTGCCATGGTTGGTTCCCATGAGGTCGTCGAAGGTTCCATCGCCCGACCACCAAGCCCCCAAACCGGCGGGTGGCGGTTCGCACAGCTTGACCGTGAGCGTCGCCGCCACCGCGCTGGTGACGGATGCGCCTGTGGCATCGGTCACGACCACGGTGTAGTCGCCGGCGTCGGCAAGCTGGGGATTGGGCAGCACAAGCGTGGCGTTCGTCTGGCCGGCGAGAGGAGTGGCGCCGCGCGACCATTGGTAGCGGAGCGTCCGAGTGCCGGAGGCGAGGACGCTGAACGGCGCGTTGCTCACCCCCAAGTAGGCGACGGCGTCCTTTGACGGCGGGACGACGATCTTCAACTCCTTGCACATGCCCGCGCTGCCGGCGGCGTAGTGCGAGGCAATTTGTGCGGGCGACAGGGCGTTGGTATATATGCCGACCTCATCCAACAAGCCGCTCATCCACCAAGTCAGACTGGTTCCCAACCGCAAAGGGGCGGCGGAGGTTTCCAGCGCCCCAGCGTGGCTGGTCGAAGCCACCAAGCCGCCATCGCAATACAGGCTGTAGCTGCTGCCATTCTTGACTGCCGCAATATGAAACCAAACCCCGGCCCTGAGGACGCCCGGAGCCGTCGTGAACTCCCACACCCCCGCACCGCCGAAGCCCAGCCGCCCATCGCTATAGCAATAGAACGCCCAGCCTGAATAGGGGCCTTCGGCATCCTTGCTGACGATGCCCGCGCTAGATGGTGGGAGGGTGGCCAGGTTGATCCAGGCCTCGATGGTCAGATCACCGTTACCGCTGTCGAAATCGAACACCTCATTCGTGCCGGCTTCCAGATAGGCACCGGCGCCATCGAAGCTGAAGGCCTGCCCCACGAAGCCGTTAGTGAAGCCGGCACCGCCTCGAAGCGTGCCGTCGTTGTGATTGGCTGTGTGATCGAACGTATGCCCGTCTCCGGACCACCAAGCCACCAACCCGTCAGGCGGCTCTTCGCAAAGCTTCACAGTCAGCCTGGCGGGCGGGATGCCGGTGAGGGAGGCGCCTACGACGTCGGTGACCACCACAGTGTAGTCGCCGGCGTCGGCAAACTGCGGACTGGGCAGCGTGAGGCTGGCCCCAGTCTGGCCGAGGAGATTCGCGCCATTCTTCCGCCATTGGTAGGCGAAGGGACCGCTGCCGGCGACGATCACGCTCAGCGGCGCATTGCTGAGACCGACATAGGCCGTCGCGTTTTGCGGGGCCGCAAGCAGCTTCAACTCCTTGAAGAGGCCTGCGCCGCCGGCGGCGTGAAGTGCGGCGATTTCGTCGGAGGAAAGCAGGCTGTTGAAGATGGCCACCTCATCAAGCTGTCCCTTGAACGGCACCCGCCCGTTGTAATACATGGAGCCGTTGTTCTGCTGACCGAAGTAAAGCGCACTGCCGGAACTGACAATATGCGCATCCGGTCCCCACGCCGAGAGGGGCATCTGACTGCCATTGAGGTAGATACTGCCGCGCGGCGAGGCGGTCGGCGAGTAGGTAACGACCAGATGATGCCATTCGCCGGCGGGGAGGTTGGTCGGGGTGGAACTCGCATAGGCATGCATCCCCCCGTAATCCCAGTAGATCAAACCGTCCGGCTCCACGTCAATCGAGTATTCTTCGTCGGAGTCCGAGGCGCCTTTGCTCAACAAAACCTGGCCGCTGGTTGTGTTCTCACGCTGAAACCACAGAGCGATGGAAAACGGCGCGTCGGGTAGCTGCAGAGCGGGACTGTCTGGGACTGCCACATAGTCATTCACCCCATCGAAGCTAAACGCCGGGCCGACCTGGCCAGCGGCGTAACCCGCGCCGCCTTGGAGTGCGCCGTCGTTGTGGTTCGTCGTGAGGTCGAAGGCATGTCCGTCGCCGGGCCACCAACCCACCGGGGCGGGGAAAGGCCGCACGGACAGGGTCGCCGGTGCGGCGTTGGTGATGGATGCGCCCGCAACGTCGGTGACCACCACGGTGTAGTCGCCGGCGTCGGCTGGTTGCGGATTGGGTAGCGCGAGCGTGGCTCCCGTCTGACCGACGAGATTCGTGCCCTGCCGGCGCCACTGGTAGGTAAACGGTCCGCAGCCCGCAGCGGTCGCGCTCAGAGCCGAGCTGTTGACGCCGGCGTAAGCGGTCGCATTCTCCGGCGCCGCCAGTAGCCGCAACTCCTCCCACAGTCCAATACGGTAGAACGCCTGTGGCCAGCCCTCGATCAGAGGCACCAGCGTGCGGGCCGGATCGGACGTGGTAGGAAACGGGGCTACCACTGCCTGCCAACGCCCGGTCACCGCAGGCGCCGCCTGCACGTAGTACAGCTCGTTGGTAAGGCCCTGAAATTCCAGCGGCAGGCACTCTTGGTTGTTGACCGTCTGGCGCGGACCGGTTTGCAGGATGCGCAACGCCGGCAACCAGCCCACGTTATCGAGCAGCATTTGCTCGCCCGCGAGCCCAACCAGGTCAAACGTCAACGGTTGCGCCGCTTGATTCAGAGCGGTGGGCACGGTCAATCGCACATGTTGCAGCGTGTTGGCCGCCGGGCTTGGGGCCTGCAACGAACAGAGCACCTGCCCGCCGAGGCTGACCGCGAGCCGGCCGCTGTTTGTCAGAAACAGATAGTCGAACTCCAGGAAGCCCAGATCCACTCCCTCGATCGTCAACTGGGTGAGTACCACCTCCTGCCGGCTGGTCAGCCGGGCGGCATAATTGGCGCTGTCTGTAGGAAACGTCACCACCTGCACGCTGCCGGTGTTCGGCGCAAACGCCGTCCAGCCGTCCAGCGTGCCGGTTTGAAAATCACCGTTGCCCGAACCGCGGTTGAGCGGCGGCGGCCCATCCATGTATTCCACGACAAGCGTGCTCCAATAACCGTAGAAGCGCGGCTGAGCCGTGTAACCGCCCCAGCCCGATCCTCCGGGCGGTGGTTGGGTGCCCCAAGGAGAGGGGTCATTCCAACCGTGCACGACCCAAATCGTGGCCAGACCGGCCTCGAACATGCTGCCTGGCAGCGAAAGGTAAACTCGCCGTTCCGGATTCGCGCCCGCTTGGATGGCGATTCCGGTCATGCCGGTGGGATTGAAAACGGAATCTGGTGGGCTTAGTTTTGCCGTCAAGCCACCCATGAGGCCGCTCTGAACCGCATCGTACCGGGGCTGTCCGCCCAGTTCGCCCACATGCCAGTAGCCCCACGCGCCCAGTGTATAGTCACCTTGGTAAACCAAACAGGCCGAAACCGGGAAGGGAAGGCGCCCGACGTTGATCGCATATCCGCGCGGTCCGTCGCTTGGGCTGATACCGTAGGTGAGGTACTCAAAGAGATAGTTGCTGGCGACGTGGGTCTGCGCCAAGGCGGGTGTACCACACAAGGCGAGAAGTAGAGTCGGAAGACAGCGCCAAACAGAGGCCGGCGCGGTTCGCGCCGGGCACCCCGGGTACCGTTCTTCAAGAACCGACTTCTTTGGCTTCGCATCAAGGGGGGGGTAATCGCCAAGGTGGAGTGAGCTTGGGCTTGCCAGAGGCAATGGGGTCGCGAGCGCGGCGTGGGGCGTGGGTTCGGTTTCCATGTCAATTCGTGGTTTGGTGTCGAGAGCATCAATCGTTCACGCGAAGGCGGAAGAACTCAACCGGTGCAGTGCCAATCGGGATACTAAGCCACAATAATGCGCAGGATGCGGCCCTGGGACAAGTTTTTTTGGCAACTCTTTCGCGAGCTTCTACGATAAGCCCGTATTAGTGAAAAGAGAGAGAGAACTGCTGGCCGCTTCGGAGCTTGACTTCGGTACCAGAAGTACTCATACGCAGTATGAGACTTCTTGGTAACAGTGCCGGGGAGAATGCCTTCGGATCGAAATGAATAACGGTTTTATGAAGATTCGGTTGTCTGCGGTGCGTCGCGTCCCCCTGGCGCGCAGCGAGTTGTTTTCACGAGCCATCACCATGTCCCGCTTCCTCCCCTTCCGCCCGCACGGCGGCTCCCGCGGTTCGGGCGGCCCCACCGGTCCAGCTCGTTTGTGGCTGTTGCTCTTTCTCACCCTCCTCTTCCCCTGTGCTCCGACTCTTGCCGCCACACCCAAAATCGCGGCTGGGGACGGTTTCATCGTGGCCTTGCGGGAAGATGGACGACTCTGGTCCTGGGGAAGCGGGCTGGGAACGGGCCACAGCTTGCCCGGAGACCCCAATCCGTGGGTCCCGAAGATTCCCCTGCAAATCGGCACGGACAAGGATTGGTCGGACGTAGCGGCTGGCGGCGATCATGTCCTCGCTTTGAAGCAGGATGGATCGCTTTGGGCCTGGGGCGGGAACACCGCCGGGCAGCTTGGCGTGGGTGACACTGGCACGCGCTACGCTCCGGCGCGGGTTGGCTTGGACAATGATTGGCTGAAAATCAAAACGAGCGATTATGTTTCGGCGGCGCTCAAGGCGGATGGTTCGGCCTGGACTTGGGGAGCCGGGTTTCTGGGGGATGGAACCCCCGTCCTGAGGAACCCTAACTTTCCCACCCCTCCAAGCACGTCTTTGATTCCGAAGCCGGTCCTCGGGAGTGGCTGGAGCGACCTTGCGTTTCTCCACGATGGCTCTGTTTATGGGATCAAAAATGGGCAGCTTTGGGGATGGGGCTTTGGAGTAAATCTCAGCCGCCCAATCACGGAGGCGCCAATCACCGGGAATCGCGGCTTTACCTTTGGCTATACCGGCATCTACGGCAATCGGCTGTGGTTCGACGAAAACATAATTATTATCGACGGCTCCGACGTGACGAATTTGGCTAATGTAATCGTCGATTCAACCAATGGCCCCGTTCTGGTTGATCCAACCCCGGGATGGCGGCTTCCATCGGGCAATGGAGCGGACTTCATCATCGCCCCGGATGGGAGCTTGTCAGCTTGCGGGCAGTTAGCCATTACCAACCGCACTGACTATGAACATCCCAGAGACAAGGATCCCTTCGTTCTCGGATTTTTCCCGCAACAATTGCCGCTTTGCTTCCTTCAAACGTATAGAACCAGCGATAATCACCTCGAATATGCAGGCACGAATTACGCTCAAAATGTCCTGTTTGATGTAAGTTACCAAACCCATGCTGTCACAATCGGGGGATCGACGGTCACTCTTCTCGACAGTCTCAAGGACCATGTCAGAGGCTTTGATTGCCAGCAGCCAACTCCCGATCCCACCGGGCAATACTATTATACATTAACCGAAATTGCCGCCTCGTACACCAACCAGGTTCTATATGGCGCATGGCAGATTGGGGGAGCGCGCGGAACTAATGTCCTCGAGGCTGGCGGTCTTAATGGCCTTGTGCATTCGGTTCTTTTGCCGATTAATGAATTGGGCAATGGCTGGCGCGACGTAGTTTTGTATAATGACACCGAAACCGGCAACGTCCTTCCTGAATACAACCATTACATCGGGTTGAAGGAGGATGGCTCGCTCTGGGAGTGGGAATTCCTCTCCCCAACGGACGCCAACTCTCCCGATCCAAACGCAACTCCATTTACGGTCCAGGGTTTTCCCGCCTTGAGGCCGCATTTCACCACCCCGCGTCCGTTTGTGCCGGAGGATGGCACGGGCACCCATGGTTGGCTACAGCTCGGTGGCGGGCCATGCGCTTGGGGCGGGGTTGATCGCGCGGGGGTCGCCCACAGTCTCTTCTGCGTCGCGCAAGGAGGCGGGGGTGGCAATGTCATCAACCCTCTCCCGCTCAAGAAACCTTACGCGCCGCAACCCGGCAGGGTCAGTGGAACGATTCGTGACGCCAAGACGGGCAAGGCGATCAACGGGGCGGCCGTCACCCTGAATAGCCTGCAAACCGACAGCGATGCTTCTGGCGGCTACTCCTTCGACCCGGTGCAACAGGGCGATTACGTCATGGATGTCGCGGCCGATGGCTATTACCCGAAGCAAGCCGCCTTCTCGGTGGAGCCGCAGGCCCAGATCCTGCGCGATTTCAATCTCGAATTAAAGAATGGCAAACTCAAAATCGTGAGCGTGGATCTGACAATAGGAAGAACTGTGTATCACATGGACGGCCCGGATTTGTTTTTCCTCGATAGAGTCCCGGTTTCCGCAAAATTCGACGTCGTCGTCGATTGGGGAAGCAACTCCCCAGGCGATGTCGATTTCATCACCCCTCTGGAAACCCATACCGTCTCGACCGCGAAAAACGGCGAGCTGTACGAAGGTTCGACCACGTTTGACCTCGGCTCGAGCTTTGGCCCGAATGGCCGCCTCAAGCTGGTCGCGACAACGAAAAACGAACCGATCGTCACCGCCGAATTCGTTTGTCCGTTGATCGTGGTCACGAATCCCCTGCCCTCGGTCGGCTTTGCATGGGCGGGCGGCAGCCCGATCCCGATTTATACCAACAGGGCCGCGCTCGACGTCTCGTTCAACGGAGGGATTGGCCCATCCATCATCAGTGATCTCACGGCGGAGGGCGACATCCCGCATTTCGGACAGAAACCGGCCTGGCTTGGTTACGATGCGAAACCCTCGGCGAAATTCTACGGAGATGGACATATCGAAATCAAATCGCCGAGTTCGACCGTTACCAACGTTTTCGGGGACGCGGCTTATCCCCCTCGGGGCGAGAGTCCCAATGGCGGCGCAGGTCTCTCGACCGTGATGACATTCGGCGGCGGAGATTGGGCGTTGGCCAAGCCGCCAGTGATTCCAATTCAATTGCATCCAAGGATCAGCTCGCGATGGCAACTCCTGCCGGTTCCGAACATTCCCCTGGTTTATTTCGATACCGAGCTTGGTCTTGATGTCGATGGAACGGTGCCGCTCACAAGCGTGAATCCCGTGACGCTCGACAGCGGGACCCTCGATCTGGATGCCTGGGCCAAAGGAACGCTGGGTGTGGACGTGGGCGGACTTGCCGGAGCCAAAGCATGGCTGACAGCCACAGGCGGAGTGACGCTGGCATTCCCACCGATCATCGTCTCGAAGGCCTATGTCTCGGCTTCCGCCGGCGTGGAGGCTTACATCCTCGTGTTCAGAGCGTCGGCTTCGGCGACCTGGACCTGGACCAGCGATGGCCACACTCTGCGGGCTCGCAATTTCGTCCAGCGGCCGCCAGAGCCTCAATGGACATTGATGCCGCGCGATTACTCTTCCCCGGACCGTCCGGTCGCGCTTCAATCGCGGGCCAAGGCTTATTCCGGCTCGAGCCAGCCCGCGCTCGTCGCCTCCGGTGTTTTTCCAGCATCGCAGTCCTCGATCGCGGAACGGAACGGACGGACCATGCTTGCCTGGGTGGGCGATGACACCAATCGCTCGTCTCTCAATCGCACCCGCATCCAGATTCAAACCAAGACTCAAAATGGCTGGAGCGCCCCGGTGACTTTGACCGATGATGGCACGGGCGATTATCATCCGCAGCTTGAACTGTTGCCGGGCGGGGGCGCGGTTCTTTGCTATGAAGATGAGAATCAAGTGTTCCCGGAGAGCGCATCGATGAACGATCTTCTCGCTGGGCTTGAAATCTCGGTCGCATTCTACGATCCCACCCAGGCGCGCTGGTCAACGCCCGCCCGTCTTTCCGCCAATTCCTATCTCGACCATTCTCCGCGGGTCGCGGGCACGACGAATGATCTTTGGGTCGCTTGGATCGGCAATCGCTCGAATCATCCCGCTCCATCCGGCCCCGACACCAATGAAATCTGGACGGCTCACTGGGATGGCGCCGCGTGGTCCCGAGCACAACTTGCCGCCACCATCCCCCACGGGGTTTCCTCATTCGATCTGGCGGCAAAAGGAGGCGCTGGATTCATCGTTCTCTCCGCCGATCAAAATGACACTCAATCCGATCACACCGACCGCGAATTGTATTCGATGTCTCTGAAAAACGGCTCTTGGGAAGCCCCTGTGCGATTGACTACAAATTCTGTGCCGGATGAAACGCCCCGCATCGTTCTCGAGGACAATCTTCAATCCACATTGATTTGGCAGCAGGGCACTCAAGTATTATCCGTGGCCAACTTTCAATTCGCCCAGCCGCGCCTCATCCGGACAACGGGGGGAGGCGCCAATGGCAGCGGATTCAAACTCGCCCTCAATGCCGCCGGAAGAGCCGCGCTTGTTTGGCAGCAAGCCGCTCAGGGTCAACCTGATCTTCTGGCGCAATTCTATGATCCTGGCAGTGGAACCTGGGGATTGCCGCGGCAGCTCACTTCCGATCCCGAGACCGAGTCGTTCGTTTCCGCGACGCTGACGGATGCGAATGAACTGGCCCTGGCCTACAATCGCCAACTGATAGACCTGACGGCGGCCTCGGCCACCAACCTTTCCCAGAACGTCGATCTCTACCAGTTGTCCTACCAAATGAAGCAGGACGTGACCGTCGTTCCGGGATCAGGCCAGACCATCCCGCCAAACCCCTTGGCCGGACAATCGTTCACGGTGGAGTTCACCTTGACCAATCGCGGCGATTTCGCTGTCCAGAACATCCCGCTCAGGTTTTACCTCGGCGATCCAAACAAGGGCGGCCAATTGCTTCAGACGACGAACTTCCCGGGAGTCCTTGCTCCGGGCGCGACCGCCCAGGCGGGATTTCTCTGGGAATCCCCGCTAACGGATTCCGCGCAAAACGTGACCGTAGTCGTCGATCCTGACGCTGTGATTGTTGGAAACCAGTCCAGCGGCAGCCGAGACTCGGTCTCCATGTTCGCTCCGAATGTCATCCTCTCGTCGGCCTCCTGGGACCTGCGGGGACCCTCGATCGTGGTGCGTCTGGTCGCCGCGAACAGCGGCACGATTGATAGTGTCCCGCTGCCAATCAACCTTTATCGTAACAACTCGGACAGGACGCTGTTGGGCACCGTCCAAGTTCCGGCTTTAAGCCCTGGGCAAACCACGGAGCTGACCGCAAGCCTGCCCGATGGCCTTTCCTATCCGATGTCCGTCGCGGCGCTGGTCGCGGATGGAAGCAGACCGGCTCTTGACGGCAGCGACGGCAAAACCGCGTGGCTGAACATCAACCCGCTCCCTTCCACTTCCGGGCAAACGGACCTGGCGGTCACGTTCCGGGCCGATGCCAGTTCATTGCCGCTGGACCAGAATTTTGTCTGTCATGTGACCGTGACCAACCAATCCCAATCCGTGGCAAGCACCGTCCACGTTACTTTGCCCAGCCTGCCTCCCGAAGCGGTGGCCTGGGTGCATGATATTACCGTCTCTCGAGGGACTTGGGATCTGACTGGCAAACTAGCCGTTTCCCTGGGCGATCTCCCCGCTGGCGCGTCCGCCGCGATCGACTTCAAAGTCCTCCTTTCCAACGAGGGCGATCTGTCGCTCACAGCCATCGCCAACTCCTTCGAGACCGATTCGAATCCCTCTGATAACACCGCCGTTCTGACCTTGCATGCCGGCCCCGCCAGCCAACCGCCCACCGTGACCCTCCTCAGCCCATCCGATGGCCAAACCGTGTTCGTGGGCCAGCCGGTGACTTTCAGCGCCGACGCCTCCGATCCCCAAGGCCAGCTCACCATGGTCCAATTCCTCAGGAACGGCGTGGTGGTCGGGACGGCCACGACCCGGCCCTTCCAGATCATATTGCCCGCCGGGTTCAATTTTCCCGGGCGGTTCCAGGTTCAAGCGGTGGCCTACGATGCCGCTGGCCTGACCGCCTATTCGCAGGTCGCGACCGTCAATGCCGAACCACCGCCGGCACTCTCCTCGGTCCTCATCACATCACCCACTAACGGCGCCAGCTTCGCTGCTCTGGCCAACGTTAAAGTGGATGTTCAGACCACCGGGGATCCGAATCAATTCGTGTCCGTCACCCTCTTCGGCGGCGATCGACAACTCGCCTACCTGTTCTCCCAGCCCTTTACCTACGACTGGACCAACCTCTCCGCCGGCACCTACACCGTGCTCGCTGTGGGCAGCGCCGGAGGTATCACCCTCACCTCCGCCCCCGTCACCCTCACCGTGACCAATGGGCCTACCGTCGGGCCGACCGGTTGGCGGGTTGTGGCGGTGGGCACTCCGGGTGCCAACGCCACCGGCTTGAACAACATCGGCCAAATCTCCGGTGGTTTCTACGACACCACCCCGCCTTTGGCGCACCATTCCGCGTTCATTTGGTCGCTAGAAGGCGGAACCTCTGTGCTTCCGGTAACGAACTCCCTTCCGAATGCCTACGCCTCCGCCTTGAATGATGCCGGCCAAGTGGCCGGCTATTTCTCCGGACAGTTCTTCGGCTCGACCAACGTGGCATTTTCTTGGTCGGCCTCAGGCGGCTTGGTCCTGCTGGGATCGATCGGGGGTAACAGCGTGCAGCCTCTGGCAATGAACTCCTCCGGTCAGATCGTTGGTGTGGCTGAGGACAATTCCGGCTACAGCATCCGCAGGCCATTTACATGGACCGCCAGCACCGGGATCAAGATTCTGGGTGGGACCAGTCTCTTCGACCCCTCGGGGTGGGCCTTGGCGGTCAACGGCCTGGGCCAACTGGCGGGTTATCGCTCCGCCGGGCTCAATTTGCAGGCCTATCTTTGGGCAACCAATGGAGTGCCCACCGCCCTGGGCTTCTTGCCGGGGGATACCTCGAGCCAGGCCAACGGCATCAACGACCCCGGCACGGTGGTGGGCCAATCGTGGGGAGGAACCAATGGCACCCGCGCCTTTCTATGGAATGCGCAAACCGGTCTCTCGCTTATCCCTGTTCCACCCGCCTTCAGCAACGGGTCAAAAACCTCGGTTAACGTGAAGTCCATCAACAACGCGGGTGTGGCCGTTGGAAATGCCGCCGCGCCGGGCAACGCCCTCCCCCAAGCTTGGGCTTGGGCTGGCGGCGCCATGACCAATCTCAACGACCTCATCCCTTCCAACTCCGGCTGGGTGCTGAGTGACGCGTTCGCCGTGAATAACTCCGGGCAAATCGCCGGCAGCGGTTATTTCCTGGGACAAGGCCAGCCGTTTTTGCTCCTCCCCCCGCAGCCCCTCACCAACGTAACCGTGGTGGCGATCGATCCCGCTTCTCTTCGCTTCGACACCGCCGGCAGGTTCCAATTCCGGATCAACTCGACCAGCGTCGGAACAGTTGTGATCCAGAGTTCGATGGACCTGACCACCTGGACCAGCCTCAAGACGAACGCCGTTCCCTCCGAAGGCCTCCTGTTCCAAGATCCGCTCTCGCTCGGGCAGCCTCGCCGATACTACCGAGCAACCATGACCCCTTAAGTTGCCCGGCAACAACGAGGGGAGTTCCATCGCACCGTTCAGCGATGACGCGGGGCTAATCCAGAGAATTAGCCACAGTGCACCCGCAATCCCGCGGCGGCGGCCGGGCTGACAGCGCTCCTAAAAGGGTTAGCGGAGGCATGATGATGTTCCGAATTCCGGTGACCCTTTGGCCGGGACGTTTATGCTGGACATCTTCTTAACTCGTCCTATGCTGCCCATCGTTCCACCAGAATCATTCACTAAAGAATGACACCATGAAAACGTCATCGTTCATTGTCTCCCACCCACTCGCGCGCAAAATCCTGCTCCTTGGTTTCGTGCCATGCTTATTGGTCCTAGACGGTCTCGGGGGGCCCGCCCCCTGTACTCCCGTCATTCTGTCGGGCACGTGGCGGCTCCGGGCCATGGCGGTGACGAACAAGTTCGAAGGGTCGGCGGTGATCAAAGGAATGTCTTACGACCTTCGCGGGGAAGTGGTCTCGACCGCCACGCCGGGCGACGCCACGTCGTTCGTTCTCGACTGCAATGGCAGCATTACGAACGGCTGCGGACGGGACACTATTTCGGGGCAAATCGTCCAAACCGTAGTCGGGGGCGGCGCCACCGTCACCACTACCACCACGTATAGCGGCAGCGAGAGTTACACCTTCACGGGCAATGCCGTCATGGGCGCCAACGGCAAACCGGAGTTGAACCTGAACACTCGTGTCACCTCGGGATCGACCACCGCTGCTGGCCAGACCGTGGCGGTAACCCCGGTCGGGACGTTCAGCGAGTCGTTTGGCAACACGGAGAGCCTCACGGGCCAGCGTTTTGCGATAACCATGCCGGTCTTGAACTATGACCAACAGAACGGGGTGATCGAGGTGGACATGCGGGACAGCCCGTTCTTCAAGCTGATCCAAGACCAGGTGGACCAACAGACTGCCGGCAATCCCCTCAACATGAAGATCACCTACTCAGGCAGCGCCACTTTTGAAAGTAGCGCGATCACTATCGAGAAGGTGGTCACAAGCTATAAGCAATACTATCTGTTGGACGTGGCGGCGATGAACCATTTCGAGGCGACGATCAACTGGCGCAACTCCGGCCAGCAGCGCGAGGTGGTTTTTACCTACGGGACTAACGTGGTCCGTGACACTAGCGGGACCGGTACCTCGATCGCCCATTTCAACATGGGCGAGACCGCGGACCGGGTGGTTGTGACCGCCACCGCCGCCAGCGACTCCGCCGAGCCGTTCACGGTGGACCTGAAGAAAGTGACCGTTTCGCCCTGGGCCAAGCCGGTGATCACGAATGGCAACCCGGGGATCATCTACGAGGGCGACGCCCAGTGGCCGCCTCTGCCGAACATCAGCAGTTACTTCGGCGACTCGCCAATCGTGGGAGGCCTCTGGTCGCTCCTTTCCGACGGCCACAACAACTGCTTCATCAAAGGCTATTCAGAAGGTCCGCCCTCCGACCGAGGCGACTTGGATTGGCTTTACAGGTTCGAGGTGCCTTTCACCTCGACTAAGATGGAATTTGCCCTCACCGGACACACCAGCACGACCCTCAATCCCAACGGCCTGAATATGACCGGGGACGCCCAGCTCAAGCCCTTTGTTTGGACCGGGAGCAAAACGGTCGGGTTGCCGGACTTGATTCCGGGTCTCGGCTCGGCGGCGTGTTCGTTCAGTTCCTCAGTCTGCAATTTCATTAACGGCGTGGGCATCGAAGGCTCGTTGAACTTCTCCCTCGGCGGACGCGGCACCTTCAGCGCCGACGAAAACGCCAGCGAGATCGAATGGAACACCGGCACCGCCACGGGCAAACTGCGTGCTCAGTTGACCCTCTCCATAGTCCCACCCCCTTTGGATGACATCGTTTCCGCCCGGGTGTGGGGCGCTGGAACCGCCTGCCTCGACCTGCAGTTCCACCCAGATATCAGCGTGAACCATTTCGCCGCCGACCTCGAGGCGGGCTACGCGGTGCGCCTGGTGGGATTCCAAGTAGCCGGCGACACCTATACCTGGCCGTTGATCGGCGGCGGATGCGGCGGCGGCACGCCCAGGCCATTCCGGCTG
>ORJL011803068.1_pt1 | contig 26832 bp, 19 predicted proteins | sample 1779941 | NCBI WGS metagenome assembly ORJL01 (sample SAMEA104232317, study PRJEB22302) | groundwater metagenome | biome: forest; feature: aquifer; material: groundwater | place: USA | collected 2011-08-07 | depth 5.8 m
CCAGCGCCAGCAGGTTGCGCCGATGCTCGCGGTCCAGCGCGCCGAAGACCGCCTCGCGCGGCATTTCCAGCAGCACACCGATTTCGCCAGTGTAGAGCGGACTGCGGATGCGCGAGTGAACCTGCACCGTCGGACGGCCGGCGGCGTCGTGCGCTTCGCGCACTCCGTCCGAACCGGTGAAGATCTCGCGCACGAGCGCGGGATCGGGCAGCGGTTTGCCCAACCACCCCTCAGGGTCCGGCAGCCGCACGAGGATTGCGCCATCGTCGTCAATCATGGTAAAGACCGCGCCGGCGGGCAGCAGCCGGGCGACGCGCGATTCGCTGGTGTTGAGCGGATGCAGATCCAGTGTCGCATACACCACCGCTTGCACGCCTCCAGACTCGTTCAACACGGGCTGGGCGAAAGCGATGACCGGCTTTCCCGTGAGGCGCCCGATCTGGTAGCCGCCGATAGCAAAGCGGCGTTCGCGCAGCGCCACTTGAAAGTACTCCTGGGCGGCGGCATTTATGGGCTCTCGCAACGGAACGGCGCTCGCAAAAATGTCGCCATTGGTTTGAATGACGCCGATGTTCGCGTAACGGGGCAGTTCCTGGCGTAGCGAGGAGACAAGCGCCGTACAGCGTGCCGCGTCGCCACGCCGCACCGGTTCGGATTGGCTGAGGGCGAGCAGCAACTGGCGCGCGCCGTTGACCCGTTCCTGCTCTTCGAGCGTGGCCAGTTCGACAAGATGCCCCGCGGTCCGGCGCAGTTCCGCTTCCCGCCAGTGATAGTCCTGTCGCGCGTCAAATAGAACCAGCGCGAGTGCCGGCAGCAAGGCTACCAGCACCAGCAAGGACAACCGCACGCGCAAGCTCGTCAGCCAGGGAGTCACTATGGCAGCTTACACCGCTGTCCGTTGTGACGAAAGCCGTTTTTCACGCGTCTTCGCTGGGCCCGACGGGCGCCGATTCCCGTCTCGACTGTTGCCGGGTTTCATCCATACTCATTGCATGAATGAGATGGTTCACTGCCGGGCCTGCGCCCTGCTCGTCGTCGCCTGCTCGATGCTGCGCGCACCCGCCCCGCTTGCGGCGGCCGGGATGAGTGAAATCGTGGTAACGAATGATCTGGTGCTCTCCGCGCGGGCCGAGTTGTCGGCGCGGCTGATCGTTCGCGCCAGCCACCTCACCATCGAAGGGGGCGGCGCTACGCTGGTTGGGCCGGGCGCGGTGGGTGATGTCAAGTCATTGGAGACAGCGGGAGTTGGCATCCTGATCGAAGGCGCCACAGACGTCATCGTGCGGAACGTCAACGCCCGCGGATTCGCGACCGGGCTGGTCATCCGCGACGCCCGGGCGATTTCGGTTGCCGGCTGCGACTTCTCCGACAATTACCACAACCCGAAACATGGTTGGGGAGAGCTGCCGGCGAGAGGTGGCATCCTGCTGGAGAGGGTCAGCCAGAGCGTCTTCGAACACAACCGGGCCAATCGAGTTTGGGATGGCATCCACCTGGTGGATTCGGATGACAATCTGATCGCCGACAATGATTTTTCCCGGTGCTCGAACACCTGCGCCAAGCTGTGGCGAGCCTGTCGCAACAAGTTCCTGGGAAACAACCTTTCGTACGGCATCAGGATCGATCGCGAAGCGGGGGAGGTTCACGCGCGGGATTCCACTTGTGTCCTCATCGAGACGGGCTCGGATGACAACTACTGGCGTGGGAACGACATCACCCAGGGCGGTGACGGGATCTTCATCAGGCCCCTGAACAGGTGGGTGTCGCGCGGCAACCTTTTCATCGAGAACGACACCTCCTACGCCAATAACAATTGCGTCGAATCCTGGAGTCCGGGCAACACGTTCATCCGCAACAAGGCCAATCACGGCAGTTACGGTTTCTGGCTCGGCGGCAGCGATCAGACGGTGCTGATCGGGAATGAGGCCGCCTTCAATGGCAGGGCCGATGGCAATCACAACGCTCCGGAGTCCGGCTTTCGACACGGGGGCATCGTGATCGTGGGTGGATCATCCAGCCACACCCTCATCGACGGCAACGACCTGCACGATAACAACGGAGCCGGGATCGCCTTTCGCGGGGACGCAGCCTCACGCGGGCAGGCCTGGCGAACCGAACATTGGATCATCCAGCGGAATCGTATCCGTGACAACCAATTCGGCATTTGGGGGCGCTGGGGCGAGGAGATTCTCCTGGCCGGCAACCACTTCACCAACAATGCCCAAGGGAACTATCTCACCAATGTGAGCAACCTGGCCGAGTTGCCAGAGGCGGGCACGATGCGAATCGCCCCGACGGCCACAATCCTGGGACCGGAGATTGTCCTGGTGGGTCAACCGGCCCGTTTCGAAGCCTCCGTCAACGGGAACCAGGATGGCCACGCCCTGGCGTATCAATGGTTTCTGGACGGTCAAACGGGTGACAAACCAGTCCTGGAACGGGCCTTCGAACGTCAGGGCTTTTACCGACTGGGCCTCACCGTCAACAACGGCGCTCTGGCCGGACTCGCCTGGCGCGATATCCTCGTGATCCAGCCGGTGGCCCGGGAGTTGGGTACCGAAGGGCAAGCGAGCCGGTGGGGCTTCGAACTCGAGGGGAACGAGGATCACAAAGGCCGGGTTCTTTTCCAGGACGATCCGAGCGGCATCGTCGGTAATCAGTGCCTGCGGTTCACACCCAATCCTTATCCGGGCGCCTATGCCACCGCCATTTACCCCGTCAGCCGCGACGCCGGTTGGAACTTTGCGGGCATGAAACAGATCCGCTTCTGGATCAAGGCGCGGAACCCGAACATCCCAGGCTACCAAAACGCCGGCCCGGTGGTCCGGCTTATCGGTCGGACAGGGCAACTGGAGTTCAAGCCCGTGAAAGAGGGAAACATCATGAATGACCCGCCCTTCAGCGAATCGCGCTGGCTCTGGATGCCGGTGACCATTCCCTTGACGGGTGATTCTCAGTGGGAGCGAAGGGAGATCGGACAGGTCACGCAAGACCGGATTGACGCCATCAGCGTGTCCCTCGACTCCTGGGGCGGAGAGCCCTTCAGCGTCTGGCTGGACGGTCTGACAGTGGATTGAACGCTCACGAACGGGGTGGCGGCAGCTTGTCGAGCGGGATGCCTTCGCGACGCAGCAGCATGGCGTTCATCTTGGGAACGTACATCTGGGTCTCGGCGGGCAAACGCGTGGCGATTTCGTCGAAGGTCCGTGATTTACGCTTTTCCAGCAACCCCTGTACCCGCCCTTCCCCAGCGTTGTACGCGGCCAGCGCGAGCGGCCAGTCCTTGAACCGTCCGTACAAGTACCGAAGATACTTCGCCGCGGCGCCCGCGCTTTTCTCGGGTTGGAGGCGCTCGTCGTCCGGCCGAAGCGAGAGACCAAGCGATTTAGCTGTGGGCGGCATCAGTTGGAAGAGCCCGGCGGCCCCCACCGGACTCCGGGCTCCCGGTTGGAAGGAGGACTCCACCTCGGCGAGCCAGACCAGTTCCTCCGGGATCCGCTCCGCCAGAAAGAAGGGCTTCAGCCGCGTTGCCCAGGCGGACGCCCCAGTCGGCAACGGGCGTTTCTCCAACCGCTTCTGCCACACTTTGCGCTCCAATGCGGGCTCGGGATTGGGAATCGGTTTCGGCAACTGACCCGGTTCCGGCTTCGGCGCCGGGATGGTGAGCCGAAACTGGTCCGCCACGTCGAGGTAATCCAGCCGCGATCTGAGCCACTGGGCGTAGGGTTCGGTCTCCTCGTGCGCCTCGAGGAGCGGCAGCAGCGCGTCCACCGTCTTCTTCAATGGCGCCAGGTCAATCACATGCTCGCCCTGTAACCGCCCCTGCAAGTCGCGGAAAAGTTGCTGCAACTTCGCCTGGTCAGCCTCCTGAAGCGCCCCCAGCACGCTCTGATCAAGATTCTCTTCCGCCCACTGCTGACCAGCCTGGACGAGGTCATCCAGAGAGATGGCGCCGTCTTGCTGCGCCCGGCCCTGAGGCGGGCCGGCCAGTATCAGAGCCAGAAGGCAGCAAGCCTTGACCCGCCACGGCAACCGAACCGACGGCGGTCTTTCAACCAGGATGAAAGTCCTCGCAGCCAAAGTGGTAAGACAAGATCGGATCATATATTCATGCTTGCTACCCCGGGTCATGCCGCTGCGCGGCGCAGACGGTCGGCAATCCCCCGCCAGTCGGCATGGACGGGAACCGCCTCAACAAGAATGACCTCCGCTCCACTTTCGTCGCACCGGTGCAGTTCGGCGTAGAGAGCGCGAGCAAACGCTTTAGCGTCGTGCGGGATGACGCTCACACCACCGAGCCCCGCCCCGCTGGGGATGAAGGTGTGGGCCACGACATGGCAAGCCGCAGGGTTGAGGCGCAGCTCCGCGATCTGCCGGCGCAGGTCATCGTCGCTGGTCCAGGAGCAAATCCGCAACCGAGCCTTCGGCGCATAATGCTTGGGCAGTTGTCCGGGGCTGCGGTATTGGCCATCCGCCTCTGAGGCCGTGGCCCCACCTCGGAACAGCCCGGCGACAGCTGCAAGAGACTCCTCATGGATCATGCCGGGCCGCAACACCCGAGGCGGGCTGCAAGTGACATCGACCACAGTGGACTCGATGCCAACCTGAGCCTGCCCACCGTCCACGATGAGCGGCACTCGCCCCCCCAGGCTGCGAAGCACGTGTTCGGCGCTGGTTGGAGATAGCTGGTTAGACCGGTTGGCGCTCGGGGCGGCCAGCGGGAAGCCGCACTCCTTAATCACCGCCTGAATAAAGGGGTGGCTTGGCCAACGAACGCCCACAGTCGAGCCGCCTGCTGTCACAATATCCGGGACAATCAGCGCGCGCGGCAACACCAGCGTGAGAGGCCCCGGCCAGAAGGCCGCCGCAAGCCGACCCGCCACGTCAGGCCACCCGGCCACGCATCGCCGGGCCATCTCAAGGCTGGCCACGTGGACGATGATCGGGTTGTGGCCGGGGCGATCCTTGGCCTGGAAAATCCTGGCCACCGCACGCGCATCAAGCGCGTTGGCCGCCAGGCCATAGACGGTCTCCGTGGGCAGCGCCACCAACTCCCCGGCGCGCAACCATTCCGCGGCGCGAACCACCGCTTCGCTGAAGAGCGCGGGGGTGTGCGTCTCGAGCACCTGAGTGGGCGGGGCAGCCTTCATCCGCATCAATCTGAACCGCGCCTTGCGCCTCAGCCCGGAGGCCAGGCCATGTGGCGTCCGCCCAGGATGTGGACGTGCAAATGGGGGACGGATTCCCCGCCGTCAGGGCCGTTGTTGATGACGAGTCGGTAGCCTTCTTTGAGGCCCGCTTTCGACGCCACTTCCGCCGCTTTGAGCAGCAGATGACCCAGGAGAGCCTGATCGTCAGGCGTAGCCTCGCCCACACGCGGGATCGCGCGGCGGGGCACCAGAAGCACGTGGGTCGGCGCCTGAGGATTCACATCGCGAAACGCGACCACATCGTCATCTTCATAGATAATGTTCGCCGGAATTTCACCAGCGCAAATCCGCTCAAAGATGGTCTTGCTCATAATGTTACGCCACACAGGTTATCGGACGCGGACCTCCGGGCAACCGCGATCGAGGATCGTCCATGTTCTAAGTCACCACCAGGGCGCAATCAGCCGCTTCTTTCGTCTCGGCCAGGCACTGACGCAGGTAGTCCACGATCTGATCGTTCAGTTGCTGGCAACGCCCCGTCCAACGCCGCGAGCGGGTCAGGCGCTTCACGCAAACGCGCAACCCCGTGAAGCGCAGCACCCTCGGAAACTTGCGCAGATGAGACTGCACCTGCTCCCGGAGCCGGGGGAAAAAGGCCAATTCGAAGGCCTCGCCAGACTCCGTAGCCAGCCTGCCCAAGTCGGACTCCACCACTCGGGGCGGCTCTTGAGTCAGAATGGGGGGAGGGGTGGCGAGGGATAAATCCATTCCAAACTCTCCCAAAACTTTGCTCAGCGCCTCGGAAAACTCCGCGAGCGTGACGGAAGCCCTGCCCAGTTCCTCCTTGAAATAATGGAGCACACCGGCCGCGGCATTCCGGATCATTTCGGCGTCATGGGCCGACAAAGAAATGCCGGTCAGCTCGATGGCGACCTGCTCCGCGGAACATGGGATGTCCCCGCCGCCACGTTCAAAAACCAGGCAATCGGTATGTAGCCGTATCATGCCGCACCTCAAGCTTTTTGACCACTTGCAGGAAATCGGTGGCCTCTTCGAAACGCCGATAGACGCTGGCGAAACGCACGTACGCCACACCGTCCATCCCCCGCAACTCCTCCATCACCCGCTCGCCGATCGTGAGGCAAGGGACCTCGCTGTCAAAGCGATGATGAAGATCCGCAGTGATTCTCTCCACAGCCTCCTCGATCATTTCGGCGCTGATCGGTCGCTTCTGACAAGCCTTTCTTATCCCGTTCAGGAGCTTATCTTTGCAGAACTCCTCCCGGCGCCCATCCCGTTTAAGCACCATCAAGCCTGGCTGCTCCACTTGTTCGTAAGTCGTGAACCGATGCGCGCATTTCATGCACTCTCGACGCCGGCGGATGGTGGTTCCTTCACGCGAGGCGCGTGAATCGATCACCTTGTCGTCCTGGCAAGCGCATTTTGGACATCGCATAGAACTCAGAGCCTGCCGCACTCAACCGGCATACACCTGCTAAATGTGGCGCCTCTTTGATACCCTACTAGCTGTTGTGGCGTCAAGAAGATCCTTCGTCCGTCCTGACCGCCTCCGCCACTCCTCCACCCTCCCGTCAGACTGATGTGGACGAACGCGCTGAAGCCGACAAGAATGTCGGCGCTCCTTTCGCCCGAATTGCCAACATTCGCAAAAATCTTAGATGCGCACGCCGTGTGGAATCCGGCGGGAAACCGTTTGACATGGAATCGGGACGGGGTATTTTCAGCCACGATCATTTTAGTCCGATTTGCAGCCATGTCACCCACGCAGGTGAGATATGAGTGAGAGCTACACCCTCTACAACCAGACGGTCATGGAGCACTTCCTGAACCCGCGTAATCTGGGCGACATCCCAGACGCCGACGGAGTCGGTGAGGTAGGCGCCGCCGCCTGCGGCGACATCATGAAGATCACTCTGAAGGTCAAGGACGGGAGGATCGAAGATGCGCGTTTCAAGACATTTGGGTGTGGCTCGGCCATTGCCAGCTCGAGCATGGCGACCGAACTGATCAAAGGCCGCACACTCGAGGAGGCCAGGAACTTCACCAACCAGGAGGTGGTGGACGCGCTGGGCGGCCTGCCGCCGGTCAAAATCCACTGTTCGGTTCTGGCCGAGGAAGCCATCAAGGCGGCCCTGGATGACTATCTGACGAAACACCCCGCGGGACCAGCGGGTCTGACACCCGTCGCCTAAAGCGGCGCTCGTCTCCTGCCCTCTGCCTCACGAAGCGAGGGCGCCGTCCTACAAAAAGCCATGCGTCGCGTTTACCTGGACCATTTGTCGGCAACTCCACTTCTGCCCGAGGCTTTTGAGGCGATGCGCCCCTACTTCGCGGAGTCCTTTGGAAACCCTTCTTCGCTCCATCATGACGGGCTTCGAGCGCGGGATGCCCTGGCCCGGGCTCGCCAGCAAGTGGCTGCGCTGATCAACGCGGGGTCGCCAGACGAGATCTTCTTCACCTCCTGCGGCACGGAGGCTGCGAACCTGGCGATCAAGGGGGTGGCCTACGCCAACCAGCGCCGGGGTAACCACTTGGTGGTAAGCGAGATCGAACACCCCGCTGTGCTCAACTCTGTCGAGTTTCTCGAGAAGCAAGGCTTTACCTCCACCAAAGTGAAAGTCGATCGCGAGGGCCGGATCAAGGCAGAGGACGTCCAGGCCGCTCTCACGGACTCCACCATCCTGATCGCCGTCCACCACGTCAACCACGACATCGGCACCATCGAGCCGATCCAGGAGATCGGGCAGATCGCCGCCGAGAAAGGGATCGCGTTCTTCGTCGATGCCACAGCCAGCGGCGGTTGGCTGCCCATCGATGTCCAAGCCATGGGAGCCAACCTCCTGTCACTTTCCCCGCATCGCTATTATGGCCCGAAAGGGGTCGGAGTTCTCTACCGCAACCGCCGCGCGCGCCTGGTAAGCATCATCCACGGAGGCGTCCAAGAAAGCGGACGTCGGGCGGGCACCGAGAACGTGCCGGCGATTGTCGGCGCCGGAGTGGCCTCGGAATCGGCTCTTCAAGGCCTGGCAGAACGGATCACGCACACCGCGACCCTCCAGAAACGCCTTTGGAACGGCCTCCGGGAGAACATCCCTTACATCAAACTGAACGGCCCCGAACTCGGACCCGGGAGGATCAGCACCACCCTCAACATCAGCACGGAATTCATCGAGGGCGAAGGCCAGTTGCTGCTTTGTGACATGAACGGTATTGCTGTGGCCAGCGGGTCCAGTTGCGTAAGCAAATCCCTCAAGATATCCCATGTGCTGGCAGCCATCGGTCTGGACCACGCCCTCGCCCAAGGCAACCTGATCCTCTCCTTGGGCAAGGACCACACTGGGGAGGAGATGGATTACGTCGTGGAGGCGTTCTCACGCATCGTTACCAGGCTCCGCGGAATGTCCCCCACCTGGGACGAGTTCCAGAAGGGCATCATCGATTCCGCCATCGCACCCATGGGGCGCGGAGGAGCTCCTACTGACCGCGCTGCGGCCGCGTCGGGGAGCACTCCCGCGTAATGGCATCTCGGCGATGATCGGAGCTTGACGCTCGTTGGGCTGAGGATAAGCTGTCTTTCATGGTAGCGGATGAAAACCAAAGTCCTGTCTGCCCCGCCGGTTCCCCGGGCGGACGACCGCGCTTTCCCACCAGTCAACACCCATAATAGCCAAACCGAATCCAAAAACGTGAAACGCCGTCAATTCCTCACTTCCATGGCCGTCACCGGAGCCGCAGGGCTGATCCTCCCGCGGACCACGCTTTTCGGCGCTGACGCACCCAGCAACAAACTGAACGTCGCCCTGCTCGGCACGTGGGGCCGGGGGGAAGCCCACTTCGGCGCCCTGTCCAAGGAAAATGTGGTGGCCCTGTGCGACATCAACGACGAACATCTGGCCTTTGGCGCCAAGAGGTTCCCTGGCGCCAAGCAATACAACGACTGGCGCAAGTGCCTTGACCAGAAAGATCTGAACGCGGTGGTCTGCTGCACCCTCGATCACACCCATGCCTTCGTCGCCAATTGGGCGATGAATCGCGGTCTTCACGTCTATTGCGAGAAACCGCTGGCCAACACCGTCGAGGAAGCCAGGGTGGTCCGGGCGAACTACCTCAAGAACAAGGCCAAACTCGCGACCCAGTGCGGCACGCAGCGCCATGAATTTGAGAATTTTAACCGAGTGCGTGAGATGATCAGGGACGGCGCCATTGGTCAATTGGAGGCGGTTTCCGCCTGGGGTAACCGACAACTTCCCCGACCGGGCTACCTGCCCGCCGCCGGCGAGCCACCCAGCCACATCCACTATGACCTATGGATCGGTCCCGCCCCGTTCCATCCGTACAATCCCGGATACTTCTCCGGAGGGTCCGGGATGAATTGCCTGCAGTGGAATATGTATTGGGACTTCGGCAACGGCCAGGTGGGCGATATGGGCAGCCATACGATGGACATTGCCTGGAATGCCATCGACGCGACCCTCCCGACCTCCGCCGAAGGCAAAGGCGAGCCCTTCAACCCGGAAGTCAGTCCTGTCAGGCTCGAGACCCATTTCGAGCACCCGGCCAACGACTGGCGCCCCGGCATCAAGGTCTCCTGGTACCAAGGAGGCGCCATGCCGGAGTCCCCAAACCGCTGCATCGACCTCAACAAAATCGATCACGGCGCCATGTTCGAGGGCACTAAAGGCGTGCTCGTGTCGGACTTTACCACCCGTGTGCTCTACCCTGGCGGTGACCAGGCGGACATGACCTACTACAAGCCGCGCGCCAAGGAAGCGCTCATTCCAAAAATGGGTGGCTTCCAACAGCAATGGATCAACGCCTGCAAAGGGAACCTCAAGACTTCCTGCGACTTCGAGTACAGCGGCAACATGATCGAGCAGTTGCTGCTCGGCGTGGTGGCCTACCGCGTCGGCAAGAAACTCGCTTACGATGGGGCCACGGGCCGCGTCACCAATAGCCCCGAAGCCAACGAACTCCTCCATCGCAAGTACCGCGATGGCTGGACCCTCAACGGATAGACTTCTGCCGACAGCTTATGGACTGCGCCAGCCCTCTGGCGCTTTGACCGTGCGCGTGGAATGGAGGATGGGCGAAACCTTGTCGTCAGCCTCACCCCGGTTGGGCCAAAAGCGGTAGAGGACTACCGCAGTCCAAAACGCTTTGCGCGTACCCGGAGGCGCGGCGCAGTCCGTCAGGCCCATCACCAAAATCGAGCCTTTCCATCGGCCCGAAGTCTTTAGGACCCAGACAAGGGAGCTTGCCGCCGGGTTCGGCGACAAGCTCGCTCATGTAACCAAGTGTGTTATTTGACCAAGCGGAAGAACTGGTTGCCCGCTCCGATAGTGATGGTGACGGCGTTATTGGCCACGCCGGCAACCGGTCCCCATTGGGGATTGATCAACGAACTGGCGCTTTGCAGGGTGAAGCCGCTAATCCCTGCCGCCCAGGAGAGGGTCACCTTGTCCCCGCTCTTGGCAATGGTGAGCGTCGGACGCGCGCTCGGGATGCTATACAAGCCGACGTTGTCGATGCCGAAGTACCAACTGCCGGTGCCCGCCTGGACAAAACGGAAACGGACTTTCGCCTGGCCGTCGGCCTTGGGGAGGCGGAACAGCTCGACCCGTTTGGATTCCACCGGGTCATCGTTGATCCGGCCGTCAATATACGGACCGAGGCTTTCCAGCGGGCGCGCCTCGATAAACTCATAGAACAAAGTGCGCCGCGTTCCTCCCGCGCCGTCATCAACCTGAGGAGTGTCGTTGACCGTGCCCGCTGGGGCAATCGCCCCGTTGCGGATGATGTTGGTAAGCGTTCCCGCACCGTCAATCGACACCTGCCCCAAGGCATTGGTCACGCGCAGAATGTCCGAGTTGCCCGAGTCGTCCAGCATGTAGATCACCGGCAGCCACGACTTCCCTTGGTCGATCGAGTATTCCACGCCGCCGAGGCTGTCCTGGTTCTGTTCGTAAATGCTATTGAACGACAGATGCACATCAGTCTTGCCGCTGAGGTCGAAATCCGGCGAGAACAACATCTGGATTTGGTTGCCACCGCGATTGTCTGATTCGGCATAGACGCACTTGCCGTAAACCAGGTTGGTGATGATCGCGCCATTCAGGTAGCCCACGGCGACGTTCAAGCGCCGGTTGTTAAAGGGATTCCCCTCGAAGCGGGTTCGGTCCACAACCGTCCAGCCCAGGTAGGAGTCCGAGTTATAGTTATCCAGGTCCAGGACCGCGTCGATCGACGTCGTGGCATTGGTTTGTATCCAACCAGTCGGCAACTCGCCTTCCGCGGTGGCATCGAAGGTTTCCAGATAGATGGGGGTCGGCAGCACCACATTCCGGTATGTCGCCGTGGTGAATGCGTACTCGTTCGTGGAAGTGGTCGCCGGCGTGCCTGTATCATCGAAAATGAGCGTGTATTTGTTCACCGACAGCGGGGCCAGGAGCCCGGGTGGATCGTAATCCACAGTTGTGATGTCGGCATTCTTTGCCACTGTGGGCGTGACCTGGACACCGTTGAAGAGCAGCTTAACGGTAGCTGGCTTAACCTGCGTGGCAAAATCCCTGATCTCTATGTGAACCACCGGCTCGGGCGAAACCCCGCCGCCGCTCGGGGAGTTGGTCATCGCCAGCGGGTGGGCAGGTTCGACGGATGGTGCCGTGGAGGTCACGATGTGCACATCATCCACCCAGTGATTGTCGGCCGAGCCCCCCGTTCGGGCCCCGAAGCCGAAGCGCCCCGCAGTTGCGGTAAAAGCACCGTAGAAGTTGGTGTAAACGACGGTGTTGTCCACCACCAGGTTCAGGGTGTTGTTGGCGTTCACCTGGATCTTCACGTCCACAAACCGACCCTGACGGAACAACGGCCCAATCCCTTTCACGGAACCTACGATTGTCCCAGCGTTTTTCAGGTCGATCGCGGGTGCTTCCCCGCCGCCGTTGTCATAAGTGTCAAAGCAGATGCTCAGTCCGGTTCCGGCTCCCTCCTCACTAATGCCGCCATCAGGCAGGTCGGATCCAAAATTGAAGCTGAATCCATCGGCCCCGGTGCCGTTGCCGATAAGGAGCTTGAATGTGGCCGTGAAGCCACTGATGGTAGCTCCCGCGTCCAGGTCCTCAATGATGAATCCGCCAAGCATGCTGCCAACCGCTTTGGTCAGCTTCAGCACCCCTTCTTCGACCACACCGGCATTGGCATCTCCATTGTCTCCATAGACCGCAGTCCCCGCGGGGACCTGGTTGTCATTAAAGTTCGCATCAAAAGTCCCCGCCTGGGCCGACGTGAGCAACGCCAACTCCAGCGCGGAGCCAGTTAACAAGCCTAATACTCTACATGTGTGTGTTTTCATAGCAACTGGTTAGAACTACCTGCATTTAACCCACAGCCGCAAACAGCCGACCAGAACAACGATACGCAATCCCTTGAGCAGAAGCTCTGCCGAGGAACACAACGCCTGTGTTGTTTTATTGGCCATTCGAGCTTGATTCATGATATATTATAGACGTAGCACCAACGAGGCAACGAAAAAACACCCCATTCAGAGCTAACAGCACACTTTCACCAGAGAAACGATTAAAATTAGTTTCGCTTCACTTTGCCACTCCAACGCGGCGAACAATGAGTTCAGCCCGCCGCACCTTACCCGTCTCGATTATGGATCGCCTATCGATCCCCGCTGAGCACCCGTCCGTCTCTTTCGCGTTCACAATCGGAGGCTCTTCCTCAGGTAAGGCTCCAGGCCATTCGCGTTGAAGTAGAAGCCGAGAGAGTTGCAGTGGACGCCGTCCACCAGGCCGGCGGTCTGGGCCTGGCTAAGCATCAAGTTACCATCCACGAATTGGATCCGGCGATCGCCGGCCTTGCGCCGTTGTTGCACCAATTCTCGTGCTGTGCGCCGTTTAGCCGTCTGGCTGCGAGCCAACTCGGCATCGACCGCTTCACCCGGGAAATAGAACGGCCCGGTCACCAGAATAGGTGTGCGGGGCAACTGCTTGCGCAGGGTCTCCACAAAGGCCGGCAGCGCGGCGGCATACTGTTCGGCGGACGGATTCCCCCAAAAGTCGAGAACGACACAGGACGGATCCACTTCGCAGATCGCTTCCGCCAGGGCGGTCTCACCCATCCCGTTGCCGCTGAAACCCAGGTTCACAAAGTCCGCGTCGAGTCTGCGCTCCAATATCGCCTGGCATGTCCCTCCGGAATTCGAGGCGCACCCGCCCTGGGTAATACTCGAACCGTAATAGACGACCGGCTTTCGAACCCCGTAGGGCGTGGCAGGCTCCAGCCGCGCGCCCGCGTCCAAACTCAACTCGTGCAGGGAAACCGGTTTGTAGAGCGGAAGGTACAAGGTAATGTCGCGCATGTGGCGCGCGGAGCCCACCCGCCAAACCTTGGCAATCTTCCCGGCGCCGTCCGGCCAGGCGCTCCCCAGGTAGTCATGACCGACATAGAGATCGAAGCCATTCTCGCCCACGCTCGCCATATGATGCATGTTCGAGAATTGCGGGTTCTCGGCGACCAAACCCACCGTTGTGGAATCCGTGCGGAAACGGACCCGTCCGCCACTGGGGTGCTGCGCCAGATCCCAAACGGGCGGTCGGAACCGGTCTTTCAACCGTAACGGCAGCCTGCGCAGAACGGGCTGGTCCTCCTTGAACCAAGGCAGTCCGCAGACCGCTAGCCGCGGGTCCGGGAACGCAATGCGTTGAGATGCTGTCGGAGCCTCCGCTCGGACATACCAGCAAAACAAACCCAGCAAGAGCGCACTGACGCTCGCACAACAAGGCCGACTGGAGAGATGCATATCGAAGGATTTGTAACACCTGCCACTGGATCGTGTCGAGCCCAGTGGCGGATCCATTTGACAGGCCGATAGGTTACTGCCTCAATCGAGGAGTGAAGACAGCGTTCCACCCCAACCCACACCGCTCCGAAGGAACAGAACCCGGCGCGCACACGAAGTCCCAATCGCACTTCAGCACGCATTATCCGGACCAATTCCATGGACTTTGATGTGATCATCGTCGGCGCCGGACAGGCGGGCTGCGCGGCAGCCTATGAGCTGGCCACCAAGGGTCTCAAGGTGGCGATCCTTGATCGCGCTACGTTCCCGCGCCAGAAAGCCTGCGCCGGGTGCTTGTCAATGAAATCCGTCAAGGCACTGCCCTTCCCGATCGACCCTGTTCGGCGGGGCATAGGAACTGGACTGCTCATCGGGCGAGGCCTCGGAAAGCCGACGCTGTTCAAAGCACGCTCCCCGACTTGTGTAATGACGGTGCGGAGCGAGCTCGATGCGTTTTGCCTTGCGCGATGCGTGGGGCGAGGGGCCTCCTTCTTTGTCGTGAAGTCCATCACGGCCATCCGCGAGGACGAAAGGCGCGTCGAGGTGTGTACGAACTTGGGCAGCATCCATGGACGCTACTGTATTGGAGCGGACGGTGCCAGCAGTCTCGTAAGGCGGCTGACTGGAGAATTTCCCGGTCATCGGCGGGGCTTCGCCATCGAGGGGACTGTGTCCTCAGACGATGCGCGCAGCTACACAATGGAGTTCGATTTTTACGTGGTGCCTTTCGGCTACGGGTGGATATTCCCCAAAGGAGATCACCTCAACGTCGGCCTTTACACCAGCAAGAGTGACATACCGATCAAGAAGGAGATGCTGATGACCTACGTCAGGACGAAGATCGGTCCATGCGCACTCTCGGACGTCAGCGCTCACAGCCTTGGATTTGGCGGGTGGGAATACAAGCCGGGCATGAAGAGAGTGTTTCTTGTGGGAGACGCCGCTGGACTGGTGGACCCGCTTCTCGGTGAGGGCATCCACAATGCGATTTGCAGCGGGCAGGCGGCGGCAAGGGCGATCATCCTTTCGGGAGCCGCTGAACTTCGAGCCGGGATCGCGTTCGAGCAACAATTACGTCCGATTCAAGCCGACGTTCGAGGCTGTTCGAGGTCCGCGAATTGGTTCTATCGCTTTCCGCATCTGGGCTTTTTCGTCATGACTCTGCCTACGACGCGATACCTGCTGATGAAAGGGTTCAGTCAGGGGGCCACGTTTCAGACAATCAAACAAAGGCCCTGGCGCATCGTACTTTCCCGGGGGACGAACTAAGCCTCGCTACGGGATGTATCTGGCCCGATAAAACCGTTGGATCTTGTTGGTGACAACGTCAGGATCGGTAAACGTGGTGGCACTATTGACCAAGACGTTGGTCCGCACGGGAGTCCACAGAGGCGACAAGTTGGTGGAGAGCAGGTCGGGGGCAGAGTCGATGGCAAATTTCTCGCCGGTGTTGCCTGTCACGCGCAACTGGTAAAGGCCACTAGTGAGCACCTGGCCGCTCAGGCTGGCCAAACCCATCTCGCGGAACGCCGCGAGACCAGGCTGGGCCTGCGTGCCAACGGAAGTGAACCCACCCGCAGCGAGAAGCAAGCCGTCAGCCGAGGCGATACCGCGCACAGAATTGTTCACGAGCGGAGTCCAAAGGGTCGGTTGGCTGTTCGTCACCGAGATCTGGGCCAGGCGCGAACGCGGCTGACCGGCAATCGTGCTGAAATCGCCCCCCACGTAGAGGGTGTCGCCCGAAAGGTTGAGCGAGAGCACTCTCGCGTTGGCGGGCAGATTCCAGTTAGTCAGCGCCACACCGTCGGTTCTGCCGACTGCGGCGAAGTTCGTCCTGAACTCAGCACCGATCGTCGTGAACTGGCCGCCCACATAAACCGCCTGGTCGGAGGCCTGGATGGCGTAAACATGGCCGCTGCAGGATGGATCCCAGTCGGTCACGCCTCCGGTGTTCGCATCAAAGGCCGCGATCCCGCTCCGTGCCTCGCCGGCCACAGCGCGAAAACTTCCGCCCGCATACAGCGTATCTCCGCTCGCGGTCAGTGTCCAAACGGCGTCGCTGGGGTTAGGCGTCCAGTCGGAAACCGCTCCCGTCGCAAGATCGACCGAACCCAGGTAGGCTCGAGACTCTGTGCCGATCTGCTTGAAGGTGCCGCCGACGGCGAGAGAGTTGCGCCAGACCGCAAGGCCCCAAATTTCGGAGTTGGTCACTTCTGTGCCGGCGTTCCACGGCAGAAGCTGGCCAGTGCTCAGATCGACGGCGGCAAGATTCGTGCGGCCGGTGCCATTGGCGAGCGTAAAACTGCCGCCCACGTAAATGTTACTACCGAAAGTCGCCAGCGCCTCCACCCGCGCTCTATTGGTATCATCCAGCGTCCTTCCAACTCCCGCACTCCAGTCCACAACCCGGCCGGTCTGAACGTCCACCGCCGCCAGGTTGTCCCGATATTGACCACCTTGGAGCGCAAAATCGCCCCCCACGTATGCGGTTGCTTCCGCCAGGACGATTGACCTCACAGAATTGCCTAAGTTCGGATTCCAGCCTTTGACCACGCCCGTCACACCGTCGAAGGCGGCTGCGTTGTTGCGGCTCTCGCTGCCGATACTCGTGAAGCTCCCTCCGACAAAGACCGTTGTATCCGAAGCGGCAAGCGCGGCGACCGTGCCGGAAAACTGAGGGTTCCATGCCTTGACCTCCGCCGTGACGCTGTCAAGTGCGGCGAGGCCCGGACGGACTTGCCCGCTCACATCGGTGAACCTGCCGGCCGCATAGAGGGTGGTGCCCGAGAGCGCCAGCCTCGTCACCTCTCCCGAAGCATCGGCCCGCCAGGCGGTAGCGCTGGCCGTGCTGCTCAGGGCCTGGATCGCCGCCAGGTTCGTGCGGTCGGCGCCGCCAATGGATGTGAAGCTGCCGCCGACAAAGAGCGTCGTGTCCGAAACCACAAGGGCGTTGACCGCACCGTTGGGGCGCGGATTCCAACTCGTGGCGCTTCCGCTGGCGGCATCGATTGACGCCAAGTTGGTTCGCGCGAGCGCCGGGAGGGCGTTGGTGAGTATGAAAGAGCCGCCAACGAAAACGCGGCTGCCACGCACGGTGATGGCCTGAACGGACCCGGTCGGATTAGGATCCCAGGCCGTTACCACTCCGGTGGTGGCATCCACCGCCGCCAAGTGGTTGCGCGTGGATGAGCCCACTCGAGTGAACGTGCCACCCAAATAGACCGTGTTGCCCGCGATCGTCATCACGCTCACAGTCCCGAGGCTTGCAGAGGGCTGCCAGGCGGGGTCCACGGTCCTGTCAGCCTTGATATGGGCTAGATTGGCCCGCGACGAACCTCCGACTGCCGTAAACGAGCCGCCGATGTAGAAGCCGCCGGTGGCGTCCGGAACCGCGGCCAACACCGCGCCGTTCACCACCGGCATACCCAGATCCGGCTGCCCTGCGGTAAGATCGACCACCACACTGCCGCCGACCGGCTGGCCTATGTAGCGAAACGATCCTCCCAGGTACGCGACCCCGTTGGTGATGAGGATCGAATATACGGAGCCATCGACGGCCCAGTAATCCGCACGGGGCAGAGTTGCAGGCGAAAACCCTGCAAGGAGGGTAAGCGAGGACATCGCCAGTGAGGCGACGCACTTTAACAAGCCTGACCAAAGGGACTTACAATTAGACATGACGAATTGCATATACTCAGCACAAGGGCGAATGACAACCACAAAAAAAACTTAGCCGGGAAGCCACGCCCGCCTATCCGTGCCCGAGGCGCCCGGGCGCGCGCACCTCTGGCAACAATCCCGCGACCGCGCGCCTCAATAAGAGACGCTCAATGTGCGGCATCGCGCCTCATTCGTCAAATCGATCCACAACAATCCCTGTGTTGTGTCATGATGGAAACTCGCCAGAGACCGGCCATCCAAACTCACTTGCCGTGGAGGACGCGGTGACCGGACAAGGATCACAGCGGGCGTGCCTGCCACGCCCTCAACCTGACAAAGCAGCGTTCCACCGACGATCGGCTGGGCCACCACCTTGCATGCGGAGGCCAGAAGGGCAGGCTCCCGACCCCGGGCCTGATCCAGATCGAGTAAGAAATACCGGCTGCCCGGGGCCAGAGTCACCCCGTCAAGCGCTTGGAGTTCGGGATCAAACAGATTCACGAAGCGGCCCGCCAACCGCTTGGGTTCCCCAGGGATGGACTCCTCGATACCCGCCGCGATCACGTACTTGCCGCGCCGCAAAACCAGGTGATTAGCCTCCGCCCACTTCGCACGCGAGGTCTGCGCAGCTTCGCGAAGCGCGGTGATCAGAGTGACATCGCCGTCCTTCTCGCGTGCGAGCGAAGCGGGATTGCCCGCACGGTACAGGAGTGCCCCTTTGCGAACTCGATGAAGTCCTGGAGCGGTTCCTTCCGCCAGACCCAATTCCTTAAAGAGGTGCTGGCGGGGCGCCGTGAAGTGGCGGCCCTCACTGTTCCACCACTCCCGCACCGAGTTGTACGGGTCCGAGTCGTCATCCCAGAAGACCAGGAGTCCGCCGGCCCTGACCCATGCGGCCAGCGGGGCATGCACCTCTGGAGTGAGCGGCTTCATGCCGTGGTAGGTCATCAGGAGCAGATCAAAACGATCCAGACTCCCCTTGATCGGGACGTTCTCGAGCTGTACCGGGGTCACGGGGATGCCACGCTTTAGCAAAGGTAGCGCCAGACCATAGAAATGGCTCAGATCGGGATCGCTCGGATCGGGATCACCTCGCTGGAACATGAGCGAGTCACTGATGAGAACCCCGGTCCGGGCGGTGCCGCAGTCCCACTTGACCGGCTTCTGGTTCATATCGTTGAGGGCGTTGATCACCGTCTGGACCTCCGTGGCATAGGCTGGCGGCATGGGCTCGCGCTGGTCCCGGGCGCCTTTCTTCGGGTAACGTCCGCCGAACACCCGCTCGGGCCAGGGGGCCACTTCGTATTGCCACACGTCCGGCTGGAAAAGCGAGGCCACGAGGGTGGACTCCCAGTTGCGCCGGTAATCATCCCAATCATGATCGGGATTGTCCTCAACCGGATCGTTCAGGTACCAAACCGACCGCCCCGTGGAGCTGACCAGATTCTGCATCGCCCCATATTCAAGAAAGGCAGTCTCGAAAGTGCGTTCGCGCCGATCACCGCGGTAGAGGTTCGGCGTCCGCGAGGTGCCAGTCCAGACCTGCGCGATATAGCCGTCGCACCCATCCAGGCGGGCGAGGCTCGACTCAGGGCTGACGATTCGCCAATGGGCGTAGTTCAGCAAGCTGTGGGTAGGCACGTAACACCGCACCTTCCTGCCCGTGCGCAGGTTGTAGGCCTGCACGTGGTCGAAGACTTGCTGCAACGCGCGCCGATAGAGGAAGTACTTGAGCTTGGAGGTGCGCCACTGCGCGTCGGGAGAAGAATGCGGCGGCGCCCACTCCTCGCCATAGTGCTTCTTCCATTCTCTCTTGAACCCCTCCGAATAGCCTGCGCGCACCCAGAACTCCGGCTCCTCCAAATGGATGGCCTCGGCGCCAGCGTCCAGGGCGCGCTGAACACCCACCGAGAGGAAACGTCCGTAGTTCTCTCCCGGGCACATGTAGTAAACATCCCCGCCATGGCTAATCTTTGTTCCACGTCGGTCGGTCTGGGCTTCGTCCTCGTGATTCACCCCGTCGAACTTCCCGTACAGGTAATCCTGGTACTGCCCCCAGGACACTCCGGTCATGACATGGATTCGGTAGCCGCGGTCGCGCCACGTCTTGATGCGGGCCGGCAACCCGGGATCAACCCCATAGACGATGGCCACGTCGGAGCGAAGGTCGGCAATCTCGCTAAAGGGAGCGCCGGTCTGAAAACAGGTCCGCTCCAGATGTTGCAGCGGGTCTTTGAGTTCCTGTGCGGCGGCGCCAGCCAGGACGGCCATGATAGCCAAAGCGATGGGGCGTTGAAACATAATGCTGCTGCTATGAGCCGCCGAGTTGGCGGAACTCTTCCTCGGTTAGTATCCTGACGCCGAGCTTCCGGGCTTTTTCGAGTTTCGAACCCGCCTCCGCTCCCGCCAGCACGAAGTCCGTCTTCTTGCTCACGCTGCCGCTCACCTTGCCCCCGAGGGCTTCGATTCGTGCGGTGGCCTCTTCGCGGGTGAGCGTGGGGAGCGTACCGGTCAGCACAAAGGTCTTCCCCGCCAGCGGACCGAGGGCCGAGCCGGCCTGGCACAGGGCGGAGCGGAGGTTTAGCCCTGCGGCCCGGAGGCGCTCGATAAGTTGCTGGTTGCGCACGTCACCGAACCACTGCACCAGGCTGGCGCCGATGGCAGGTCCCACGTCTTCGATGGCGGTTAATTGATCAACGCTCGCCACGCGCAACTCGTCCATGGTAGCGAAGCTCCGACCAAGGGCCTTGGCGACGCTCGCTCCCACGTGCAGGATGCCAAGGCCGAAGAGCAGCCGCCACAGGTCCCGGGTCTTGCTCGCCTCCAGGGCGTCGAGAAAGTTCCGAGCCGACTTCTCGGCCATGCGCTCCAGGCCGGCCACCTGATCGAGGCGCAGGGCGTAAAGATCAGCCGCATCCCGCACCAGGCCCCTTCTGACCAACTGCGCAACCAACACCTCTCCTCCCCCCTCGATGTCCATGGCCCCGCGGGCGCACCAATGTTCGACGCGCCCCCGGATTTGCGCGGGACACTCGGTGTTGACGCAGCGCCATACGACGCCGGTTTCGCCCGCCAGCGAATCGCGGGAGGCGGGCGACCCGCACTCGGGGCATTTCTTGGGAAACTCGAATGGGATTTCCGCCCCGGTGCGTTCGGAGAACACAACCTCCACCACAGCCGGAATCACTTCCCCCGCCTTCTCGATCACGACAAGGTCGCCCACGCGGATGTCCTTACGCCGGAGTTCGTCTTCGTTATGGAGGGTGGCGCGGCTGATGGTGCTCCCAGCGAGAAACACGGGTTCCAATTCACCCACCGGAGTGAGCGCCCCCGTGCGCCCGACCTGGATGGTAATCGCGCGAAGGCGGGTACGAGCCTGCTCTGCGGCGTACTTGTATGCCATGGCCCACCGGGGTGCCTTGGAGGTGGCTCCGCAACGGTCGCGCTGCTCGAGAGAGTTGAGCTTGATGACCGCGCCGTCGGTCTCGTAATTGAATCCACGACGCGCTTGGTCCAGCTCCGCAATGGCTGCTGTGAGGTCCTCAGTGGAGCCACAGAGCCAATGGCGTTCGGGGGTCTTGAAACCGAGATCACGGAGCCAGTCCAGCAACCCGATTTGAGTGGCTGGCCTGGCCCTCCCCATAACCATGCCGACCCCGTAAACGACGATGTCCAGGGGACGCGCGGCGACTATCCTCGGGTCAAGCTGCTTCAAGGAGCCGGCCGTGGCGTTCCGCGGGTTGGCGAAGGACTCTTCTCCCGCTGCCTGGCGCTCCTCGTTGAGTTTCCGAAACCCATCACTAGACATGAAGACCTCTCCGCGAACTTCGAGGACGCTGGGCAAAGTGGGAGCGATGGCCGCCGCCGAGAACAAATCGATCTGGGCCGTCGGACGGCCCTGTCCGCCAGGCCCGACCTCGGCGCGGAGGTTTCCGGACGACAGGAGCGAGAGCGGCACGCTGCGAATGGTGCGCAGGTTGGCGGTGACGTCATCCCCGGTCGCCCCGTCGCCCCGTGTGGCGCCCACTGTGAGAACACCCCGCTCATAGCGCAGGCTCACGGCCACACCATCGACTTTGGGTTCGACCATCCATTCGAGAGGCTCCCCGGGAAGGAGCCGCCCCACCCGGTTCACGAACTCGCGGACTTCTTCCTGCGAGTAGGTGTTCTCCAAGCTGATCATCGGAACGGCGTGCTGAACAGACTTGAATCCGCTCAACGGGGCGCCGCCAACCCGCTGCGTAGGGGAATCCTGAGTGACCAGCTCGGGATACTGCGCCTCAAGCTCGCGCAGCTCGCGGTAGAGGCGGTCGTACTCCTGATCGCTGATGACGGGTTGGGCCAGGACATAATACGCGTAGTCGTGCGCGCGAATCCGCGCGGCGAGTCTCGCATGGAGGGTGTGAGCGTCGGGCTTCATCATGGGCTTACTTGATCACGGCCTGGAGCGATTGAACATGGCATTCCAGGCAGCGGGCCAAGGGTAGCAGAGAACGGACCAGATCATCAACTGGCGTACGTCGCCGCGAGAGATCTTGATCCGCTGGCTCGGGTCCAGGACGTTGCCGGCGCTCAGGCGCGAGAGGGTCTTCATGCCGATCAGGACAGGCCAGGCGCACGCCAGACGCAGGCGCGCCTCGGCGCGCGGCAGGGCGTTGGTATAGGCCCAGCCATCGGCCAGATACGTCTCGGCCATCTGCATGTAGTTCGCGTAAAACGGGCGAAAACGGGGGAGGTTCGCCGGGTCCAGCAACGACTCGGGGGTGAGCCCGTGGGTGGCAAGCCATTCCTGTGGCAAATAGCAGCGGCCCTCGCGCAAGTCGCGCGGCAAATCGCGGAGAATGTTCACCAATTGAAGGCCCTTGCCAAAACGCACGCCATTCGTGAGCAGTGAGGCATAATCCAACGGGGCGGTCGGGAACAGATGCGCCCGGCAAATCTTGGTCCAGAACTCCCCCACGCACCCCGCCACACGGTAGGTGTAGTCGTCCAACTCGGCATCGGTCTGGAGAGCGATCACCTTTCGAGGCGAGTTGGGCACGGAGGCGACAGAGGTGAACCGACGGAGGTCCAACGCTTGTCCACTGATGATGGTGTTCAGGACCGCCCGGATAAGCTGTTGGTCCCCAGGTGGAAACGTGGCCAGCACAGCAAGGGTTTCGCCGATACGGCCCAGCAACGCATGTTCGGCGGCGGTTGCGGCGCCGGGCGCGGCCTCCGCCCGCGCAAAACGAACCAGGTCCAGTTCCCGTCCGAGCGCGCCGAGGATGCAGTCCCGCAGCCGGCCTAACGCGTTGAGCCGCTCCTCGACAGGAACGACCACAGTATCGGCGATGGTATCGGTCGCCCTGGCCAGCAGATAGGCCAAACCGATCTGAGCTCGGATGGCGGAGGGTAGCACCCGCAACGTGAGATAAAACGATCGTGACACATCGCGCAACAGCGGACCGAGGAGGGCTGGCCCGGTGCTGGTCATCGGCCCTGGATGGGGATCGAGTCGCACCGTTTCGCCTTCGAATACCTCACCGCAAGGCGGGTTCGAGGCAGTTGAGCCAGTTTCTCTTTCCACCTAACCACCTGGGCATGAACCTCCTCGGTGCCGGGCGCGCCGATCGTGTTGCGTTGAGCAAGGGCTTTTCGTAGATCGAATACAGAAGGGGCATCCGAACCGAAAGACGAGTCCACTGAGCGTAGCTCCTCGATCGACAGTTGACTGAGCGACTTGCCCAGACCCTCGGCAAGGGCTACCACCGCGCCCACCACGTGATGCGCCTGCCGGAAGGGCATCCCTTTGCGGACAAGGTAGTCTGCCAGGTCCGTAGCCAGCAGGGTCGGGTCCGAGGCTGCTTTAAGACAGGCGGCTTCGTTCACCGAGATGTTCCGCAGCATGGCAGCAACAATCCGGACGGTGGCTTGAACGGTGTCCGTGGTGTCGAAAAGGCGCTCCTTATCCTCCTGCAGATCACGGTTGTAGGTCATTGGCAGACCTTTCAGCAATGTCAGCATCGCTACCAGGTTGCCGATGACGCGCGCCGACTTGCCGCGAGTCAGTTCCGCAATGTCCGGGTTCTTCTTCTGGGGCATGAGCGAGGACCCCGTCGTATAGGCGTCGGCGATTCGGATATAATTGAACTCGGCACTCGCCCAAAGGATGATGTCCTCGGCCAACCGGGAGAGGTGGACCGCCATTAGGGCGGCGTGGGCGCAGCACTCCACGACGAAATCCCGGTCGGAGACCGCATCCATCGAGTTCTGTGTGAGGCGGGGGCGTCCTTTGGAATCGACGAAGTGCAGGAGCTTCGCCACCAAACGGCGATCCAAAGGCAAGGTGGAGCCGGCGAGGGCTCCGCTGCCCAGAGGGCAGACATTGAGCCGGTCACGACACTCGGTAAAGCGCTCAACGTCCCGCTCCAGCATCTCGACGTAGGCGAGAAGGTGGTGAGCGAACCAGACCGGTTGGGCGCGCTGCAGGTGGGTGTAGCCGGGAATAATCACCGAGGCGTTCCGTTCGCCCAATTCGACGAGCTCCAGTTGGAGCGCGCGGATGCCCGCGATCAGGTCCGCAAGCTCGTCCCGAACCCAGAGCCGCATGTCTAGAGCCACCTGGTCGTTCCGGGAGCGTCCCGTATGAAGCTTGGCCCCGGCAGTAGAGCGATTTGTGAGTTCGGACTCGATGTTCATGTGCACATCCTCGAGGGCCTCCTGCCATGTAAATCTGCCCGCTTCGATGTCCTGGCTAATGGACCGCAGGGCGGCAAGGATGGATTTCAGTTCCGTCTCGGTGAGGATGCCCACTTTTTCAAGCATGGTTGCGTGAGCCATGGACCCCTGGATGTCATGGTACCAAAGGCGGCAGTCGAAGGAAATGGATTCAGTAAAGTGGGCGACGTCCTCGCCGGGTCCCTCACTGAAGCGTCCGCTTCGGGCTACAGGTGTATGTTTCTTCATGCTTTTGAGGTCCGCCCGGCGCTTGCCAGCAGACTTTCCAGGCCACTGAACGTGCATGGCTCGAGGACAAAAGTCACGCCAGAAAAAAAAGGCGGGCCGGCGCCCAACACGCAGACCCGCCACGTTGCTGTTCTCAACAACAACCCAACCACACAACACAACAGACACCTGACTTCCGCCCTTGCGGTTCCTAGTCTGGCATGAGTGCAATGACTCTATGAACGAGTAAGAAATAAGCACAATCCATGCCAACAAGGATGGCCAATTGAGACAAACAGCCACAATTCGCGCTGCTTCTGCTCACCAAGCCTTCTTGTAGCGTGCTTATCGCACTTCTGGACGGTCCTTTCGCCCCTGTAAAAGGTCAGACCAGGGTGTGAATCAACCCGGTTCGGTCCTCGACTCAACCACGCCGCCACGCTGCCGCGCGATTTTCACGCGGTCTGCGTGGAATTCGCACAGCGGATCCTTTTCATCTGAAACCTACCTGGGGCGTAACGCGGCCCGGCTGCGCAGTTCCATTTCCATGAGATTGATCCTGCGCTGCGCCGCAAAGGCTTGCGGCGACTGCGGATGCTCCCGGATCAGTTGCTCGAGCCGCGCGCGGCCGGCGGGCCAGTCATGCCGGCGCTGGATATGCCATGCGGCGATCTGGGCCAGCCAGCCCACCACTTTCGCTGGCGGTTGGTCTGGCATCCCGACCAGCAGCTCCATCTGTTCCACCGCCAGGTCCGGCTGGTTGAGTTGTTCGGCAAAGAGCCGCGCCAACTGCTCCCGCACGCCAACGTCGTTGGGATTCTGCCGGAGTTTCTCCACGAGCAGGTTGGCCTGACCGGCGGCTTGGTCCCGCGTGATGGAGGGCGGGTGGACGGCGGCACTCTCATCAAAGTCCTCCTGGAGTGGAGGGAGCCGGATCGGCTTAGTCTGGCGCTGCTCAAGGAGTTCAGCCCGAGTGGCCGGGAGCTGTTCCAGGCGCATCTGGGCCATCTTCGCCAGGTGCGAACCAGGCAGCCGGAGGCAGACTTCGTCTAGAGCGATTCGGGCGCTGACGGGATCATTGCCAAGCCTCAGGTACCAATCCGCCAGCCGCTGCAATGCAATGGAGATTTGCACTCCGGTGGTGTTGGGCTCGTTGCAGAGCTCGCGGATCGTTCGATCGGCCTCGGGCAGGTCGTTGAAGTGGTTCGCGTAAAGGTCCGCCAGCATCATCCACCCGTCGAAATCGGTCTCGCACTTTTCCAAAACCTGGATTACCTCCCACTCCGCTTCCCTATACTTTCCGAATCTGAGCTTCGCGATCGCTTTCGCATAGCTCGCGTACGGACGCGCCTCGCGCGCAAAGGGAAGCGAGCCATGAAGGATGGGAACGAGCACAGCCAGCATGGCAAACCCCAGCCCCGGATACCCCGTGTAGTAGAGGATGATCCCTGCGGCGGGAGCCAGGAGGACACACCAGACCAAAGCGATGCCGATGAAATCCCCTCTTTGAGACGTCCGCCCCGCAATCATCCCCACCATCCAACCGATCGTGACCGCCGCCCAGTGGGAGCCGATGACGAGCAGCGAAAGCCCCATGATGCCGACCCAGGGCGGCCCTCCGCCCGCTCCCCATACCGAGCCAACCTGCCCGGGCAGTAGCATCACCGGCATTCCCGACAATAAGCCTGAACCAAGACACATCCACACCACCGCCGGCACGGCCAGCCCTTTCACGATCCAAAAGCCAAATCCCTTCAACACGGCGGCCTCGGCGGACTCGTTCACCTCGCGCCAACAATGCCAGACCCCCGCGACCATCGCCGCGACGACTGCCAGACTAAAAAACGCCGCAATCATGCTCTTTCTATAGACCACGGCCGCATGGCCTTGTTCCATCCGATCGAAACATCTGTCCCAGTCCCCGCCCGCCCAGGTCGGAAGCGTTAGCCCTTTAACCTCGGGACAGGGTAACCATACCTCCGCCGGGAAGGGAATCCAAGCTCTTCTCGACCCTGGCGGAAAACCACCGCTTCCTGAGCGCGTCCGAGCCTTCATGCCAAACTTTGTCTCACCTGAGACCGAGTTTGGTATGGCACTTTCTTGTCCATCCTCCACCACCCATGCTTCTGACAACCGAGCCGTGCCGGATCAGACCGCCCGATCACGCCATCGCTATCGTCGCGCGACCACCAGATCATTTTCAGAATCCTCGTCGCGGAGCGACGGACC
>ORJL011484919.1_pt1 | contig 26814 bp, 12 predicted proteins | sample 1779941 | NCBI WGS metagenome assembly ORJL01 (sample SAMEA104232317, study PRJEB22302) | groundwater metagenome | biome: forest; feature: aquifer; material: groundwater | place: USA | collected 2011-08-07 | depth 5.8 m
AAGTAAGAGTGAACTCAAGTTCAAATGGATAATGTGATGTCAAATAATGTAATGAAGATATTATTGTTAGGAATTTGTCTCGTCCTGTTCAGTTCTGTAATAGCATATGGACAGGGATGGCAATCAAATATTGTCCACTATGATAGTCTCGGACGATTAGTCTATGTCTCTGATGGGTCAGGAAATAGAATTCCTGATTTTAGTCATGCAGGATATAAGGGTGGCGGGGTTAAACTCCCTGTCGTATCAACTGTGAAAACCATATCACCGATTGCAGGAGATAACACCTACAATATTCAAGCGGCAATCAATCAGGTAGCCGCTTTACCTCTCAACAGTGAAGGCATACGAGGAGCGTTACTATTAAACCCCGGCGTATATCGAGTGTCAGGTACAATCAATGTGAATGCAGATGGCGTTATTCTCCGCGGTTCAGGTCAGGGTTCAGATTCATTGACAAACACAATCATTCTTGGGACAGGTAATACTCCCATAGAGCGCGATATTATCGTTGCGGGTGGCGGTTCGAATACGAAATGGGCAGGAAAAGTTTCCGGAACTCAAACTAACATCCTTGATGATACTATATATGTTGGTGAGAATTCCTTTACCGTAGCAGACGCTTCTTCATACGTTGTGGGAGATAATATTATCATTTACCATCCCTGCTCTGATGCTTGGCTTCAAGCAGTTGATTATGGAGGAACAAATGGTACAGAAGAGTGGACTGTTGACACTCAACCTATAGTCTTCAATCGATATATAATTTCAATCGTAGGAAACACAATTACAGTCGATGTTCCGGTCTTTAATACATTAGTAAAATCACTTTCCCAATCGTACATCTATAAATATAACAGGAGCGGATTAAAGAAAAATATCGGCGTTGAAAATCTTCGAGTCGATATAACAGGTTGGGAGCCGGATACGCTTAACCAAACAAGTTCAGCATGGACTGCCATCGCAGTTGTGCAGATTGAAGATGGTTGGGTGAAGAACTGCACGGCTACACATTTTGTGTATGCCTGTGTTCGTACGGAAACTGCAACACGTGTTACAGTTGATAGTTGTAACGGTTTAAATCCCATTGGAATCGTTCTTGGAAGCGATCCTGATCATCGCAGATATACCTTTGCACTCGATGATGCATCTCAACAGGTATTGATGCAAAATTGTCTTGCCACAAATGGCAGACATTCATTTATGTCGAATGGGACAAGCTGGACTTCAGGATGCGTGTTTTACAATGTTCAGGTTAAAAATGCTTTCGCTCCAAGTGAACCTCATAGGCGTTGGAGTATGGGTATCCTGTATGATAATTTTAAGCAAATAAATGGACAACTTCCCGGGTATTCATCAGAGCTTTTAGGATTTTATAATCGCGGTGATATGGGAACCGGACACGGTTGGGCGGCGGCACATTGTGTGGCATGGAATTGCAATATGGCGGGTGGTGACTTACTTATACAAAAACCGCCGACGGCACAAAATTACGCTATCGGATGTTTCGGTAATAACATCACCGGTTCAGCTCCTCCTGCGCCATTTACTTTTCCCGCAGGATATATCGAAGGCAAGAATACAGCCAATCTTAATCCACCGTCACTCTACATGGCTCAATTACAAGAACGGCTTGGGGTTAAATTTACAATGCAATCCGGGAACTGGACAGATCCCTCAACATGGAATGGAGGCATTCTTCCCACAAATTTAGATGATGTAATCATCACGACAGGGGATACTGTAACAATCAACACTTCTACGGCTCAATGTAATAATCTCACCATTGATGGAGGGTTACTGTTTCCAAATACGGCAACAGGGATGGGGATTACTATCAATGGGTCATTGCAAATTGATTCATTGGGCACATTTAAAACAGTTCAGCGTACAGCGAATGGAACTGAACTCATCCACACTGTCCTCTTATATGGCGATTTAGTAAATCAAGGCGGAACATTTGATATGCGAACAGGGACAGGTTCTACTGTCTCGTCAAATACAATCTGCGCCGCCAATATAACCTTCACCGGTTCTTCAAATTCAATTATTCGCGTTGGCACATATAGCTCTGCTAATAACGAATTTAACGCAATTACATTTGATAAATCAGGCGGGGCAAAAGTTACTCTTCAATCAAATGTCAGTACGAATACAGCGAGCAGTGTAGCAGGAGCATTTATAACTCTTTCTAATGGTATTATTGAAACAGGGAATAATATCCTCATAGCTCTTGCAACAAATAGTTCAGGAGTCACAGGCGGATCTACGACAGCCTATGTTAACGGCAATCTTGCTCGTTCGAAATCAACAACTGCCGGGTCACTCATTTATCCGGTTGGTGATTCTTCAGGGTATCGCCCATTTACAATTTATACTTCTACAACAGGGATGACGACAAAGCATTATCTCACTGTGAAAGTGATGCACGAACGGGCAAATACAGGTTCAAGTACATTCAGTGGTGGAATTGTTGCAGTATCACCTGTAAGATATTATAAAATTACCTACAATCAATCAGGTTCTACGTCTCCTTCCATGACTTTCTACAAATTTTCTCCAGGTTATGGAAGTGACGATAGTATTTTCGTTGGCGCTCAAAATTTACGTGTTGCAACTTCTGTTGATAACAGAGCAACATGGGTCGCAAACGGGCCTAACAATCATACAACTACTTTAGCTTCACCACCTACCACGATTGCCTCAGATAGTTTAAGTTCAGGACTTATTAGCTTAACAGATCAGCAAACATTTTATTCATCTCTTGGATATATTTACATAGCTCCTCCATCTGCTCCTATACTTTTAACTCCGGCACATGATGACACAATCCATGCACTCTCGACTCTATTAACATGGTCGAAAGGTTCTGTTGACGTTACAAATTATTGGGTAGAGTATGATACCGATTCTTTATTCACTCACTCGATTATCGATTCTACAACGACAGATACAGTAAAGTCGTTAACACAGTTGCAAGAAGGTCAGGTTTATTGGTGGAGAGTAAAAGCAAAAGGTTTGGTAGGGTGGGGTCAGTTTTCATCCTCAAGGAAATTCTTGTGTTTACTATCAGTTCCATTCAATCATGAAATGAATTCGGGATGGAATTTGATTTCTTTACCCGCTAACGTCTTGGATTCAAGAAAAACATCACTATTCCCAAACTCAGTTTCGAATGCATTCGAGTATGATAATGGATATTCTGCAATCGATTCACTAAAGACAGGGAAGGGGTATTGGCTAAAGTTTCTTGGAGATACTTCAACTTCAATATTCGGCATAGCTGTTACTCAAGAAACAGTCGCAGTCAAAAAGGGATGGAATTTAGTCGGCTCAACTTCCGTTCCTGTTCCGGTGCAAGCTGTTGTCTCTGTTCCTGATGGAAACATTAAGACTGCATGGTTTGGTTTTAGTAACGGTTACTTTTCTGCAGATACCTTACTACCATTTAATGGCTATTGGCTGAAGGCTGACACGACAGGCGTAGTAATTATTCAACCTGCTACTCTGTTATCAAAAAAAGAAATGAAAAGGAAGTAAAGAATTCAATCGTGAAATACACAATCTCCATATTCCTTTCAATATTTCTGATAAGTGTTAGTATCGCTCAGAATACGAATCGGCGGGAAACTATAAGCCCTGAAGTACTCAACCGCGTCATCCAATTTTCTCAATCTCAGTTGAAAAAAACAGTTGCATCCTTTAACGACTCAATTCTTTACCCCCGCAGTACAGATTCGACAGGGAATTGGGTTGTAGCAAAACCACCAGATTGGACGATTGGATTCTTCCCCGGCTGTTTGTGGTATGCCTCTGGATTAACAAACGATACTCTACTAAGAAATGATGCAATACGTTGGACTGAAGGATTAACTGCTCAACAATTTCTTACAAAAACACATGATATCGGGTTCATCATGTTTAACAGTTTTGGTAAAGGATTTCAATTTCAATCTAAGGAAGAGTATAAACCAATCTTGATTCAATCGGCACAATCACTCATGTCTCGATATAATCCCACAGTTGGCTGCATCAAATCATGGGATGGCAGGAAATGGCCCTATCCGGTCATCATTGATAATATGATGAATTTAGAATTACTACTCTGGGCATCAAAAAATGGCGGCACGAAAGAAATGTATGATGCCGCAGTCAGTCACGCAACAAAGACAATGAACAACCATTTCCGTGAAGATGGAAGCACCTATCATGTTTTGGATTATGATACACTTACTGGAAATGTAATTGCAAAAGTTACTCATCAGGGCTATGCAGATGAATCTGTTTGGGCAAGAGGTCAGGCGTGGGCTATATATGGTTTTACAATGCTATATCGCGAAACAAAGGATGAACAATTCTTGACGACTGCTGAAAAAGCCGCTAATTGGTTTATTGAAAATCTTCCATCTGATTTTGTCCCTTATTGGGATTTCCGCTCACCCAAAACACCTAATGATCTTCGCGATGCTTCAGCCGCCGCAATAGCCGCCTCGGCTTTATTTGAGCTTAGTATGTTTGAGAAGAATTCTACAAATAGCTTAAAATATTATAACTCAGCAGTTCAGATACTTACGTCATTATGTTCTTCACCGTATATAGCGGATGGAACACCATCGCAAGGGTTGCTGAATCATTCAGTCGGTAATTATCCAAAAAACTCAGAAATGGATGTATCGATTATTTATGCAGACTACTATTTCTTAGAAGCGATTCAACGGTATTCAAATTTGAATCTTAAATCTGAAAGTACGCATTAATGGTCTCAAAGTATTCAAATATCATTCTCGCTTTATTCTCGATTTTTGTTGTAATGAATTATGCCTTAGCTACTGAAACAAAAGTAGCGAGACAATTCAGTATTAATACAGGATGGAAGTATCTTGAAGACCCAATAGAGAATGTTAATCAACTATCTCAATCGAGTGTGCCTTGGGTAACTGTTGATGTTCCTCATACGTGGAATGCCTTCGATGTCGTAGATGCAATTCCCGGATACCGAAGAAGTGCAAGCTGGTACCAAAAAAATATTGAAGTTCCCGGTTCTCTCACAGATTCAAGAGTCATTCTGTCCTTTGAAGGGGCGAATATTCAAACCCGTGTTTATGTAAATAAAAAATTAGCCGGTGAACATATCGGTGGCTATATCGGATTTGAATTTGATATCACAGAATTACTTGTGGATAACGAACCGAATATCATTGATATCCGTGTCGATAACTCAATCAATCCCAATATCATCCCGTCTCAAAAATCCGATTTTTATATTTACGGTGGTTTGTGCAGAAACGTTTGGATGAAAATTGTTCCAAAGGTAGCCTTAGCGACTATGAAGATTCAAACTCCAAAAGTCAGCAAATCGAAAGCGACAACGAACGCAATAATCACCATAAATAACACAACTCAAAAAGAAGCAAAAGTACAAATTGAAGCAATAATTACCGACGCCCAGGGAAAACAGGTAGCAAGAAAAGAAGTTAAGCAAGAACTCAAGCAAGGAAGTAACAACATAACAATCGAATTTCCCTCCATCAGTAATCCACAACTCTGGTCTCCCGATAAACCAACCTTATACACCGTTCAAGTCTCATTAAAACAATCCGGTTTAATTACAGATTTTATTACAGACCGTATCGGCTACCGTTTTTTTGAGTTTAAGGAACACGGGCCTTTCTTTCTAAATGGTGAACGATTATTGCTAAAGGGTACGCAACGCCACGAAGAATATGCAGGGCTTGGTAATGCACTCCCTGATAGTTTACAACGAAAAGATGTTGCACTGGCAAAAGAAATGGGCGCAAACTTCCTACGCCTTGCACACTACCCTCAAGCACCAGAAGTCTATCGCGCTTGTGATGAACTCGGTATCCTGGTGTGGGATGAACTACCTTGGTGTCGCGGTGGAGCAGGAGGTGAGGAATGGAAAAAGATTACACGGAATCTCCTTATCGAACAAATCAATGTGAACTACAATCATCCCTCTATCATTATGTGGTCGATGGGAAATGAAATTTACATGGAATCCGATTTCCCTGATGGAGTAAACAACGATTCCCTACGTGCATTTCTTTCCGAACTGAATGCACTCTCTCATAAACTTGATCCTTACAGAGTTACTTCAATCCGAAAGTACTATGAAGGCGCTGAACTTATCGATGTTTTCTCTCCGTCAATCTGGTCAGGATGGTATAGCGGGGCTTATAACGATTACGAAAAAACGATCACAGAAGCACGCGATAAATATAAACGACTCTTCCATGCTGAATATGGAGGAGACAGCCATGTTGGAAGGCATACTGAAAACCCAATTACCGGCGATGGCTATCTTATTCCTGAGGGGAAGGAAGCCGATAAAACTAAAATTAAAAATATTTCTCTTCAAGGTGATTGGAGCGAAAGCTACATGGTCAATTTATTTGACTGGTATCTTCACGTCACTCTTCAACTTGATTGGTTTGCAGGAAGCGCACAATGGATTCTAAAAGATTTTGGAACTCCGCTTCGACCTGAAAATCCAATCCCGTACGTCAACCAAAAGGGCTTAGTTGACCGCAATGGAAAGCCAAAAGATGCTTTTTATGTATATAAAAGTTATTGGACGACCAATCCTAAATTCTGCTACATCGAATCACACACATGGAATGAACGAAGTGGTCATGCAGATTTGAAACGAACTGTGAAAGTGTTCAGTAACTGTGAACAAGTCGAGTTAGTTTTGAATGGTTCCATTCTTGAAAAGAAAACTCGCGATACAAAGGTATTTCCTGCTTGTGGCCTTTCGTGGCAAGTAAAATTTAACGAAGGCGAAAATCTCTTGAAGGCAGTGGGGTACTCAAATGGCGAAGTAGTTAGTGTTGACACGCTTACAGTCAATTACACATACAAGAAAAGTGAAGAAACTGCAGAAATAGTCGTGTCAGCATCAAAAATGGCTAATGGTAACTACCTGATAACTGCACTCGCAATTGACAAAAAGTGTGAACGAAATCTCTCGTATTCAAAGAGAATTTATTTTACCTCAGAAGGTCCGGGTAGGTTATTGGAAAACTATGGCACTCCCACACGAAGTTCCATTATTGAGATGGCAAATGGAAAGGCTCAAATAGAATATGAACCTTCCGGTAAAGGAACAACAATCATTGAGGCGCGTAATCAAGACTTCAAAGGTGCCTACGTAACAATCGAAAACAAATAACATATAAAATTGAAAAAAAGATTCACTGAAATTCTTTAGAATAATGATATGGCATTAAAATTACTCTCAGCAACAGAAACAGAATTTGACATACTCTCACTTGGAGAATGTATGTTACGGTTAAGTCCTCCGGGACACCAACGTATTGAATTTACTCAAACATTTGAAGCCTATGCAGGCGGAGGCGAATATAACGTCACCTATGCATTAGCACGCTATGGCTTACGAACCGGTTGGATTTCCCGCCTTGTCGATAATCCCGTTGGGCATTTTATCAGAAACCACGCTCGCACAAGTGGTATGGATATTAGTGAAGTCTTGTGGGTCCCTTACGATGGCGCCGGCAGAAATGATCGAGTCGGCATCAATTTTACGGAAGTCGGGATGGGAGTCCGTGCCAGTGTTACAATGTATGACCGTGGACATACAGCTATATCTCATTTGAAACCGGGCGATATCGATTGGAAGCGTATTTTTAATCGACGGAAGACGCGATGGTTCCATACGGGTGGCATCTTTGCCGCATTAAGTGATTCTTGTGTTGAAGTGACTCTTGAAGCCTTAAAAGCGGCTCACGAAGCAGGTGTCATCGTCAGTTATGATTTGAATTTCCGTAGTAAACTCTGGTCAAGTAAAAAAGCGATTGAAGTCACAAAAAAACTGATGCCATATATTGATGTCCTGATTGGCAATGAAGAAGATTTTCAAAAAACACTTGGGTTTGATGTCCCCGGGACAGATGATAATTTGAAATCACTTCCTATCGACGGATACAAACAGATGGTGCAAAAAGTTGTTGCGGCATATCCACATCTTAAGGTATTGGGAACAACTTTGCGTGAAGTGAATTCAGGGCTTGTGAATACATGGTCTGCCATTATGTATTACGAAGGAAAATTCTATCAATCTAAACGTTTTGAAAATCTTGAAATCGAAGATAGGGTTGGTGGCGGGGATGGTTTTTGCAGTGGTTTAACCTTCGGTTTCCTTAATGAGATGGATCCTCAGTACTGCGTCGATATGGGCGCGGCACACGGAGCGTTATTACAAAGTACGCGCGGAGACACAAGCATGGTAACCATGGAAGAAATAATCCACGTGATGAGCGGCGGCGGGGCAAGAATAAAACGATAATATCATCACCTCAAATTGAATTTGATATAAACAAGTATACACTAATAAAGGAATTACGGAATGAACCTCAAAAATAAAGTCGTTGTCATCACAGGTGGCGCACGTGATATAGGCCGTGCAACATCAATAAAACTTGCATCGCTTGGTGCCTCGGTTGCTCTGAACTATTATGACAACCCTGCCGATGCGGCAGAAACAGTAGAAACAATTCAATCTGCCGGCGGAAAAGCAATTGCTGTGCAGGGCGATATGACAAAATCTGCCGACATACAAAAATTTCTCGAAGCGACTCAGCAGGCATTCGGTAATTCTATACACATTTTAGTTAATGTAGCAGGCGGTCTCGTAGGTCGAAAAAAAGTAGATGAAATGGATGAAGCATTCTGGGATTTTGTTATCACATTAAATCTGAAAAGTGTTTTCCTTGTAACAAAAACATTCTTGCCACACATAGCCGATGGTGGAGCAATTGTTAATTTTGCTTCTCAAGCCGCTCGCGATGGTGGTGGACCGGGCGCAATTGCTTACTCAACAGCGAAAGGCGGCGTAATGACATTTACACGTGGTTTGGCAAAAGAATTAGGCTCCAGAAAAATTCGCGCCAACTCAATCTCTCCGGGAATGATTAACACTACGTTCCATAACACATTTACAAAACCTGAAGTACGACAGCGTGTTGCCGCAGGTACTCCGTTAGGACGTGAAGGAGAAGCTTATGAAATAGCAGATTTGGTAGCCTATCTTGCATCCGATGAATCATCGTTCATTAACGGCGCTTCGATTGATATCAACGGTGGTACTTACTTCGCCTAATAATAAGATGACGACCATGAAAAAATACTTCTTCTTTTTGCTTTTGTTCTTAATAGGAGTAAACGTCGCTTTTTCTCAGAAACAGCGACCGCAATTACTTCTAAATTATACCGATGTTGAGCAAGTCCGTGAAAGTCTTGGAAAATATCCATTATTCGATAGCGTATTCAATCAAGCAAAAGCAAAAATTGATCTCGCTCTGCAAAATCCGATTGATGTTCCCATCCCTAAAGATGCGGGCGGATATACACATGAACGGCACAAACGTAATTATGTCGAAATGCAGTTAGCGGGTATCTTATTTTCTGTTACGAAAGAAGAAAAATATGCCCAATTTGTTCGCGATATGCTCTTTAAGTACGCCGAATTATATCCCACTCTCACCAAGCACCCGCTTGCCGCAGAAGAATCATTCGGGAAAATGTTCTGGCAAACATTAAATGAAACCGTCTGGCTCGTTCATGTTTCTCAAGCGTACGATTGCATTTACGATTATCTGACTCCAAGCGATCGCAACAAAATTGAATCTGGTGTACTCAGACCGATGGCAAATTTCTTCACTGTTGAACATGCAAATGAACACGATCGTATTCATAATCATGGAACATGGACTGTCACGGCAGTAGGTATGCTCGGATATGCTCTCCGCGATCAAGATTTGGTCGATAAAGCTCTTTATGGTACGAAAAAAGATAAGAGCGGAGGATTTTTCCGTCAGTTAGATTCATTATTCTCACCCGATGGGTATTATACAGAAGGAGCATATTATGTTCGTTATGCTATTCTACCGTTCATGCTCTTTGCGCAGACAATTGAAAATAATCAACCGGAATTCAAAATCTTTGAGTATCGAAATCAAATCTTGAAAAAAGCTTTCTATGGAGCAATGCAACTATCCAATCCCGATGGACGGTTCATTCCGTTTAATGATGCCTTGAAAGATATGAAGTACATGGCGAACGAAATGGTCACTGCGCTCGATATCGTGTACAGTCGTTATGGCGCAGATCGATCATTACTCAGTATTGCAAAACAACAAAACAGCGTACTCCTCAATGGTGCCGGGTTAACTGTTGCGAAAGAACTCGCTCAATCAACTACATTACCGGAGTTTGAATGGAAAAGTATCGAGTTTACCGATGGTGGTCATGGCGATCAAGGCGGACTTGGTATTCTACGTTCCGGCACACCGCAAGATCAATCATTGGCTCTCTTAAAGTATTGCGCTCAAGGTCAGGGTCATGGTCATTACGATAGATTGGGTTTTGTGTATTACAATCAAAGCAGGGAACAATTACAGGATTACGGCTCAGTTCGTTTCATCAATGTTGAACCGAAAAATGGCGGTCGATACATGAAAGAAAACAACACATGGGCAAAGCAAACCATCGCACATAATACGGTAACTGTTGATGAAAAGGCTCAATTTGAATATAAACTTCAGAAGGCAAGTGAGACTCCCGGCGAACGTCACTTCTTTTCTACATCAGATGCATCGTTACAGGTGATGAGCGGTAAAGAAAAATATGCATACCCCGGTGTAGAAATGCAAAGAACTATCGCAATGGTAAAAGATGCATCTTTTTCACAACCACTCATTATTGATGTTTATAAAATTAAATCGAACAATCAACATCAGTATGATTTACCGTTTTATTACATGGGACAATTTATAAACACAAATGTAAAGTATGCCTTCAGTAATAAACAAGAACCTCTCGGTGAGAAAAACGGCTATCAATTTCTTTGGAAACAAGCTGAAGCTAATGCTGATACTTCATTCCAATTTACATGGCTCTCAGGTCAGCGATATTATTCTGTAACATCAGCGGTGGATAAAGCGACACAAGTTTATTTTGCTCGTATCGGCGCCTCAGATTCTAATTTTAATTTACGGAATGAACCTGCAGTCATTCTTAGAACAAAAGCCTCATCCTATGTATTCGCATCAACCTTGGAACCGCACGGCTACTTTGAGCCTGTTTCCGAACGTTCCGACGGAGCGACAGGAACAATTTATGCTGTAAACGTTATAGGTTCGAATGATGAAGGAACAGCTATTGAAATACTCGGTAAAAACTCCTTGCATTGGACTGTCTTAGTCAATAACGGAGAAGCATCAGAAACAAACGAACATGAACTCACATTCAACGGCAAAACATACCGTTGGATAGGTAACATTGCCATTCAAAAACAATAATGAAAGTGAAGAATATGAATTCAGAATTATTTCTTAAAGGCGAATCAATTAAATGGGAAAATGTTGGTGAGGGTGTACGCCGCAAAATTCTTGGATATGATCGTGATTTGATGCTGGTCTATGTTGAGTTTAAAGAGCGTTCCGTAGGTCCTATTCATTCTCATTTTCATACGCAAGTTACGTACATCATTTCAGGTTCGTTTGAGGTTCATATTGGTGATGAAGTGAAAATTCTCGGTGGGGGAGACTGTTACTTTATTCCGCCAAATGTTCCGCACGGAGTTGTTGCTCTTGAAGAAAGTATTCTGGTTGATGTATTTACACCGGTTCGAGAAGACTTTTTAGTCCCGAAAAATTGATATGAACGAAGCTAAAACACCAAAGTTTCGTTGGTGGATTATCGGTCTTATTGCGACCGTTACCATCATCAACTACATTGACCGAAATGCGCTGGGCATTATGTGGCCCTCCATTTCAAAAGATCTGGGTCTTACCAAAGATCATTACACTCTCATTGTAACATTTTTCATGGTTGCCTATGCTATCAGTCAAAGCGTATCAGGAAAAATCTACGACTGGGTTGGTACACGAATGGGATTTGTTATTTCAATTGCAATTTGGTCTGTTTCCTCGGCGTTGCATGGTATTGCTAGTGGATTGGCTTCGTTTGGTTTCTTCCGTGCAACGCTGGGATTTGGTGAAGCAGGAGCATGGCCCGGAGCGGCTAAATCCAACGCCGAATGGCATCCCATCAAAGAACGTGCGCTTGCTCAAGGTGTTTTTAATGGTGGTGCATCTGTCGGTGCAATTATCTCCGCTCCGTTAATAGCCTATTTGTACACAGCCTTAGGTTGGAGAGCAACATTCCCTGTCATAGCAACATTCAGCTTGTTGTGGCTTATTCCTTGGCTGATGATTAACAAAGGCGGACCCAAAAATCACCCGTGGCTTTCTCAGGCTGAGCGAGATTACATCCTTACAGGACAAAAAACAAAATTCGATACAAACGAAGTTGAAGAAAAAGTGCTTTCATGGCGAGAACTTCTCCAATATAAAAAAACATACGCAGTAATTGTGAGCAGATTTTTCTTAGACCCCATCTGGTGGATGTTTGTCAGTTGGCTTCCCATTTACCTCAATGAACGATTTAATTTTGATGTTAAGCAAATCGGTTTATTTGCTTGGGTTCCGTATGTAGGAGCCGCGGCGGGAAGTATTCTCGGTGGCTGGTTATCAGGCAACCTTATTAAAAAAGGGTGGAGTGTCAACAAAGCAAGAAAAGCAGTCATCGTATTCGGAAATGCTGTCTGTCTCCCCGCTCTTATTTTAACTGCATTTGCAAGCACACCAATCACGGCAGTGCTTCTCATCGCCGTAATATTATTCGGTTTTCAAGTTTCTATTAATAACATCCAAACTCTTCCAAGCGATTTTCTTACAGGCAAATCTGTCGGTTCGCTTGCAGGTCTTGGGGGTACAGCCGCGGTATTCGGTGTACTTATCACCATGTGGCTTGTACCACCTCTAACGAAAATCAGTTGGGCGCCTTTCTTTGTCATGGGAGCATTATTAGTTCCGCTCGGAGTGTCGGCATTATATATCTTCGCGGGCAATATCGAACGGATTCAACGTAAACCATAAAGTGTAAACATAAATTTTATTTATCAATTAATTATACAACTCAAATACTCTTTAAGGAGATTGTTTATGAAAATACATCTTACAAAATTATTTGCTCTTGTGATGCTTACAATCGTAATCGTAAGTTTTTCACAAAGCGCTGATATTGTTTCTGCAGGAAAGAAGGGAGTCTGGAGTTCCGATACATCATGGGTCGGAAACATCGTTCCTACTGCCGGAGATAATGTGTTTATCGCTGATCGCGATACAATCACGTTCGATATGGATACAACAACAATTGCTAATCTTACAGTTGGTTCAGGCGATAGTTGTTGGTTGCGTATGTCGAAAGTAAAATTAACCAAGCTCACTGTTACCGGAAGTATCCTCGTCAATTCGCTGGGGGCATTCTCTGTACAAACACGTGATACTTCATGGCATACGGATCTCGTACATAAATTATTCATCTATGGTGATATCACAAGTTACGGCTTATTTGATATGCGTAACGGTTCTACGAGTACAAATCCTCAAACAATCGGCGTAATGAATATCTACTTTGTTGGTTCTTCAAATAGCACTGTAAATATTCCCGGCACGTTTACAAAAGAAACAAAAGAATTTAACGCCGTTACTATCGATAAAACAGGCGGTGCTAATCTCCTCTTAGCAAGTAATATGTACATCTCAGGCGGTTCCTCGCAAGCTCCTAATTGTGATTCCTATTTAACCTTTAAGCGTGGGAAAATAATCACAGGTGATTATGTTATGAGTCATCTTGGTTCTTCATCCAATCAAGTCTTAGGTATGAGCGATACAAGCTATATTGTTGGTGCAATGGGAAGAGGTATTTCAAATACATCTGCTGTTAGTAAAACATACCCAATAGGTGATGCACTTGGCTATCGACCATTTAAAGTAGGTACAGCTAGTGTCGGCGGACAAACAGGACACCATGTTATTGTTCGAGCAATTGCAGGCGATGCGAATACAGGTTCAAGTCTCCTCAATGGTGGCATTGATAAGATATCTGCAGTAAGATATTTCAAAATTACATATCGTACGGTAATCGGATCAACACTTCCTCCAAATGCTACAATCGATATCGGCATCGTTGCACCAAACTACAGACTGGATGATGGTATACGTGGTGGTAATACAAATCTACGGGTAGCGTATTCAATAGATGAAAGAGCAACCTGGACTAAAATTGGTCAAAGTGTACCCCATACAACAAGTTTTACCTCCTTACCAAAACAGTTAAATTGTGATACAATTAAACCATACATCCATCTCGATACATTATTAACTGCTGCGTATGTTGCGTTTGCAGATTCAGGTAACGTTAATCCTCTTGATGGTACTCTTGCAGGCTTTTCTATCAATTCGCATACCTTATCGTTTGGTAGTGTCTATCTTAGCGAATCAAAAACAGATAGCCTCGTTATTACAAATACCGGCACAGGTGCATTAACTATCCGTTCTCGCTCGACTGTTGATACCTTAAACTTCTCAGGATCACCTGCAACACCTTTCGTTATCCCGGTTGGAGAAAGTCGGACTGTGTATTTTACATTTGCACCCATCGACACAGGACTAAAAACATCAAAAGTATATTTCTATCACGATGCACCATATAACCCCGATTCAATCGTTGTAAGTGGTACGGGGCTTTATTATAAAAACGTTTCCTTAGCATTAAATGCAAAATGGAATCTTATTTCCGTTCCTCTTCTCGTCGATAATAATCTTAAAGACTCACTTTTCCCGTCTGCTATTTCGTCAGCATATAAATTTGCAGGTGGATATCAGACGGCGACAAACCTCCTTAATGGAGTCGGTTACTGGTTAAAATTTGATACTGCGGAAACAAAGGTTATGGGCGGTAAACCTTACCTAAGTGATTCTCTTACTGTAACTGCCGGATGGAATATTATCGGTTCTCTTAGTAATGCTATCCCAACTTCATCAATCATTGGTGTTGGTACGAACGTCGTTGGTTCATTCTTTAAATACCAAAATGGCTATGCCTCTGTTGATACACTAACACCGGGTGGTGGGTATTGGGTAAAAGTCACCGATAACGGTAAATTATTCCTCTCAAGCGAAGCTGTTGCATTAAAATCCGGTCAGCGTAGTGAATCCCTCAATGAACTAAACAGCATTAACATCAAAGATGCGAACGAAAACGAGCAGACATTATATTTTGGTCGGTCATCGAATAAAGATATTTCCTCAAATTATCAGATGCCTCCGTTGCCTCCTACAGGTATCTTCGATGCACGGTTTGCATCACAGCGATTGGCAGAAGTAGCTGAACCTTCAGTAAACACTACCTTCCCAATTAATTTGTCATCCGCTGTATATCCCATTACAATTTCATGGGAAGTAAAAAACAACTCACAAGGGGTAACTTTACAATCTGGAAATAAATCTATTGCAATGACAGGGAAGGGGAGTGCTCAAGTAACTTCTTCCAACTCACACATTGCTGTCAATGTCTCCAATACAAATGTAACACCAAAAGAATTTTCCTTAAACCAAAACTATCCCAACCCATTCAACCCAACAACGAACATTACGTTTGCCCTTCCTGCACAATCAGTTGTCACCTTAAAAGTGTTCAACCTGCTCGGACAGGAAGTCAGTACACTACTTGAAAATGCACAGTACGTTGCCGGTGTACATGAGGTTGGTTTTAACGCTGATAACATAACCAGCGGAATCTATTTTTATAAAATACAAGCACAACAAGTAACGGGTGACAATGACTTGACAGGAGATGCAATCTTCACTTCTGTCAAGAGGATGACTTTACTAAAGTAACATATACGTATTTCTTTGTTGTTCAATTTTTAAAACATAATTCACTTATTTAACAAACAATTTAAGAATGGGTTTTCTTATGAAATCCTTGAATAAAATTATCATCGTACTCTTAACGGTAGTACTTGTTGTATCTTCAGTACAAGCCGGCTCTAAGTACGCTGTTGCATCAGGTAATTGGAACTTAACTTCTACATGGTCCTTGACACGTGGTGGATCATCGGGAGCTGCTGTGCCAACAAGCTCTGATACTGTATGGATTCCAAGTCCTTACATGGTAACGGTAGAGGCAAGTGCTAAAACTTGTTACAATCTCATCGTAGAAAATGGGGGGGTTCTTATAACAAATAATAATAATCCTTCAGCTAATCAATGGTATGTGCGAGTTTATGGAGATACTGTAAGGAATGATGGCATTATTGGCTATAATCCGGCAACACCAACAGTAAATACAACTATTTCTTTTGAAACTTATGGAGCAGGAAAAACATTAACGTTTACCGGAAGTGGGATTACAAAAATTAGCCGTATTCGACCCGGTAGCAGTATTAGTAACACAACGGTTGCGATTGATCAGGATATGACATTGACCTACAATGGTTCTACAGGAGGAGGAGGTTCGGCTTGGTATGCCACAAATGGAACCAGTGCGGGGAATACATTATGGATCAAATCTGGGAAAACTCTCACCCTTGTTGACGGAGCCGCTATTTCAACCAATAGTAGCGTTAATACCGATGGACCTAATACTACTATTCTTGTTGATGGATCACTTTTGATGACAACGACAAATGCAAGTATGTCACTTCGTCCGGCATCCGGTGCAACTGTTTCTCTTATTGTGAACGGTACTGTTGAAGTCGCACGTACCTTTCTACCAACAGGAACAACAGGTGTCGCAAGTACAATCACTGTAAACTCAGGTGGTTTACTTAAATTAGGTACTTCAGGCGCGGGTACCGTCTATTTCAATAATCCTAATCAATTTGTTAGTGGAGATGGTACAGTACAATTCCTCGGCGGAACTATGCAAATCGGTGCCGCGGATGGGCTTAATCCTACAACTGGTCCTTTCCGTACTGCTTCACGTTTCTTTGCTGATACAGCGGCGTATGAATTCAACGGACCAAGCCCTCAGGTAACCGGTTCAGAACTCCCTTCAGCAATACGCCGTTTAGTTGTTTCTGATACTAATGGCTTGACATTAACCAATAATCTGACAATTGATACAAATATCAATATCGGCGCAAAAAATATTTACACAGGTTCGAACAAACTTACCATCGGTGGCAGTGCAAGTTTCGCACGTACTACAGGGTATGTTCAAGGTAATTTAGAACGTGTATTCCCGGCAGGTAGTTTAGTGGCGAAGTCATTTTATCTTGGCGCTGGTGGTAGTTATTCACCGGCAGTCGTAAGGTTTGCAAATGTAACCGGTAGCGGTAGTTTAACAGCAACAGTTGCCGCATCCGATCATCCGAATATTGCTACATCCGGACTTGCTTCAACGAAATCTGTTAATCGATATTTCTCCTTCTCAAATAATTCGGTCGTGTTTGATACGTATACTGATACACTATTCTTCAATGCAAGTGATCTTGATGCAGGTACTACTGTCAATAATCTTAATGCAGAAAAATATGACGCATCAACGTGGACTCCGGTAACAATCAGTGGCAGAACAGATACAAGCATTGCATTTGATGGTCTGACATCGTTCAGCGATTTTGCTTTTGGTGAACCAAAAGTCTCTCTTACTGTACTCAATGATGGAAATGGCTCAGCCACAAAATCACCTGATCTATCCTTAGGATATGATCCGGGAGCCGTTGTAACACTAACACCCGTTCCAAATTCAGGCTTTGGTTTCTTGAATTGGACAGGTGATGTTCCTTCAGGTCATGAAAATGATAATCCTCTTGAATTAACAATGGATGCAAGTAAGTCACTCACTGCTCATTTCATCCAGTCGTATATCATTACAGCAGGTGTCGTTGGAAATGGTACAATTATTCCCAATGGTGCTGTCTCAGTGACTGAAGGTTCAAATCGTCAATTTATCATTGCTCCTAACACAGGAAGTCACTTCGATTCCTTGTATGTTGATGGAGCAAAATCAGATTCAACTTCAAGTTACACATTCATCAATGTGCTAACAACACATACAATCACCGCGTATTTCTCTCCCGATCAACATACCGTAGTGGCAGTGGCTGATAGCAATGGCTCAGTTCAATTTACTCCTGACCAACCTACCTATGATTATGGTTCAACTGTTTCATTACAGGCTGTTCCGGTAACAGATTATGCTTTCATTAATTGGACAGGTGACGTTCCGGCAGGACATGAAACAGATAATCCGCTTTCACTACCCGTTAACGGAAATAAATCATTAGTTGCTCATTTTGCTTTCAATATTCGCACTATCAACGCAACAGTCGATGGTAATGGTACAATTACTCCAAATGGTGATGTAATTGTTGCAAACGCAAGCAACCAGCAATTTATCATCTCACCAAACACAGGATATAAACTTGATTCACTCCTCGTTGATGGTAGTAAGGTAGATTCAATAAGCAGTTACACATTTGTAAACGTTGTTGCCAATCATACAATTAAAGCATTCTTCTCAATCGGTTCCTATCCCGTGAATGTTTCAACATTGGGTAATGGCTCCGTTGGGAAAAATCCTGACCTCGCCAATTATGTGTATAACACAGATGTAGAGTTGACAGCAACACCATCAACAGGATGGAGCTTTGCAGGTTGGACAGGTAGTGCAACAGGATCAACCAATCCATTAACTTATACTGTTGGAGAAACAAATGAAATAACAGCAACATTTACCATCAACTATTATGAATTAACAACAAATTCAGTTAATGGTGCTGTTGCCAGAACTCCTGATTCTACATGGTATGCCTACGGCACATCGGTAACGTTAACGCCAACACCTGATGCAGGATATGTGTTCGGTGGTTGGTCAGGTGATGTACCCGCCGGTCATGAAAATGACAATCCGTTAACAATTAGTGTTGAGAGTACGATGTCTATCACACCGAACTTTACACCGATTGATTACACAATCAATGTTTCAGTGGTCGGTACAGGTTCAGTAACACAGACACCGAATGTTCCTGAACATGGGTATGGAACATCTGATACCTTAACAGCATTGCCCGGAGTAGGCTATCACTTCGTTGGATGGAGTGGTGATGTAGTTAGTTCAGTAAATCCATTAATCGTAACAATTAGTGGAGCTATGAACCTCACAGCTACCTTCGAATCAAACGGTAACGTCCGCAGAACACGTGGTCTCGATTCAACATGGACAAGCCCATATACATGGGAATACGGTCAAGTACCTTCAACAGGTGATAGCGTTGAAATATTGGCAGGAGATACGGTAAAGTACGATGCCAATGCAAGTGTCACATCATTAAAAGTGTATGGTGGTTTCCGTCCGTCACGCACTATCGCTTCCACCTTAACTGTTACCGGTGATATTAATATCTATCCCGGAGCTATCTTCATGGTCAATTCATCTCAGTCAGGAAGTACCTTAATCCACACACTCACGGTTGAAGGTAACTTCATTGATAACGGTACTACATTAGATTGCCGTACTGGTTCGGGAACGACATTAAATGTTATGAATTTTGTCTTCTCGGGCGCAGGGAATTCTACAGTTTCAGTTAATCGGGGCTATAGTGCAGGAGCACATGAATTCAATGGTATTACAATTAATAAACAAGGTACAGGCAGAGTCATTCTTGGTAGTGATATTTTTATCGCAGGTGGCAGCACAGCAACACCTACGGCAAACTCAATTCTTAACATGAATCGCGGTATTATCGAAACCGGAAATTTTGCGCTCGTTCACCTTTCAACATCAAGCACAACACTTGTTGGCGGCTCTGATTCATGCTACATTATCGGCGCTATGGGTCGAGGTATGTCGAGTTCAGGTCCTGTAAGTCGTGATTTCATCATCGGTGACGAAACAGGGTTCCACCCGATTAAAGTCTATTCTTCAACATCAGGTGAAGGAACGGGAAACTTCGTTGTCGCTCGCGAATATCAGGCTGATGCAAATACCGGTTCAAGCATTCTCAACGGCGGTATCGATAAAGTTTCAGGTCGTCGCTATTACCGTATGAACTACAATTGGGTAGCAGGAGCAGGCGGAACACCTGCAACTTCTATGGATCTCTTAAACTTCTCACCAACCTATACAGTTGATGATGGATATCGTCACGGGAATCAAAACCTCCGTGTCGCATACTCAACAGACGATCGCGCCAATTGGACAAAGATGGATATGGCAAGTACATATACAACGAAACCCGATTCTTTACCACGCTATATTAAACCGGCAGATTTACTTACAACAGTTCATCTCGATGCCACAACAGGGAACTTTGCATACGCCGCACTCGCCGATTCAGGTGGATGGAACCCGCTTGATGGTACAGTTGGTGGATATAACACCTCAGCGACAGCAATAGATTTCGGTACTGTTAAAGTTGGTCATGTCAAAATGGATAGCATCCTCATTTCAAACCCGGGTGCCGGGTTGACAAATATCCTTTCGTATTCTGTGGATACTTCTGCTCAATGCGATGTATCACTCTCGCCGCCGGTACATCTTCAAACGAGTGGCTCAACAATGGTGTATGTAACGTACCATCCTTCTACACCTGTATCAACATCAGGATATCTCGTTATCAATCATGATGCATCAGCTACGGCAGATTCTATTCTCTTGACAGGCACTTCAGTTCCGGTTTACACATTAAACATTACAACGGAAAACGGAACAGTTACAAAGAATCCTGATAAAGTTGAATATGATGAAAATGAATCAGTAATCTTAACTGCAACACCTGCAACAGGCTACAGCTTCGTAGAATGGACAGGCGATACAACAGGAACTGAAAATCCATTTACGATTACAATGAATGGAAATAATAATATCACGGCAACATTCGCAATCAATACCTATGCTATTAGCGCAATCAGTTATGGCAGCGGTACAATTACAAAGTCGCCTGAAAAATCATTGTATAACTATGGCGATACAGTAATGGTTACTGCTACACCTGCAAACGGTTGGTTATTCGATCGATGGGAGGGAGATGTAACTGGTAACACAAATCCTCTTGTCATTGTAATGCAAAGTCCCAAAGCATTAAGCGCTTACTTTACTCTTGAACCGGCTTATATGACTGCCTATCGTACGTTCCATCCTGATAGCATCTATAAATCATTAGATAATTTTGGTAAAATTGGAAAATCAGTTAAACCAAAACCGAATAAAGCAATGTTCTCATTCAAGCTCGCAGTTGATTCCAATAATGTTAATGGAGTATTTGTTGGTTTCAATTCAAGCATGGATACGTTGGCTGATTTTATCGTAACACCAACACCAACTTCTGTGCCCGATCCAAAATCGAAACTTGCAAAATGGCTCTTTACGTTCCCAACACCATTAAATATCGGTGATACTGTTACTATTAGTGGCTGGAGCTTAAAAGGTACACTTGAAAAAGTTACGTACTTATGGAAACGTAATTCTGTAAATGTTGGAAAGACTCATACCAAAGGTGCAATTTTCACATACAATACACTCGGCTTACCAATGCCTAATCGCATCAACGCAGTTGATGCGGCATTCAAGAAAGTATCAGGAGTCATCACACCAATTACTATTGGTGCGCCTAATCTTGATAAGAAAAAATATGGATGGGTGTCAATGACTTCCGCCACAAACTTCTATAAATCATTGGGTATCATCAAGAACAAAGTGATGATTCTTCATGATAGTGATGGTCGTGGCTTTGATTTCTTCAAAAATGGTAAACCATTCATCGGTAAATTAAGCACATTAACACCGCTTCAACAAGATAATAAGTTGTTTGCTCACTTAGCGGCATTAAAGTTAGCAATTACAACATCTGCATTAAGTGTAACACCGAACGGATTTGGAGAATTACTCTTCAATGATACAACAGCAAATCCGTTAAGTGGTTTAATGATTAAGGAAATCGTAAAAGAAGCGGATACAATGATGACAGGATATGCAAATCGTACATTCGAATCTTCTGATACGTATGAAAACTTGTATAGCGCTGTATCAAGAATAAACAACGCTTTTGAAGGTCTGATGGATACAGTCTCGTTTGGTACAGGATTGGTATTAACAGGAACAAATCCGTTAATAAACTTCCCGTTCTTACAAGCAAATCCATCGGTCACACCTGAAAAGATAGTTGCGCAATCAACTGATGAAATAGTGCCGGATCAATTCTCGCTCGAACAGAATTATCCTAATCCGTTTAATCCTATGACAAACATTCAATTCAATCTGCCTACTGCTTCAAACGTCACCTTGAAGATTTTCAACCTGCTTGGTCAAGAGGTTGCAACTATCCTCAATCATCAAGATCTTGAAGAAGGTTCACAGAACATTGAATTTAACGCGACAAACTTCGCATCAGGTGTCTATCTCTATCGCATCACAGCAACATCAACCGATGAAGATGGAATAAGCAACACCTTCACAAGTGTGAAGAAAATGGTTCTGGTTAAGTAAACACTCCTCAACTATCCCTGCGCCGTACAACATCATGGCGCAGGGATGTTTTTTGTATTCTCATTACTAACAGCCCACAACTTCAGTTGTGGGGATAGATATATAAACGACCTTAAAACCGATTCATCGGTTTACAAAAGGTAATTCATAACATTCTCATCGATTGTTGCTTTGATTTTAACAATGAAAAACCCGGTAATGCCTAATAGTATCGTTTCATGTTCAATCTTGTCGATTCTTTCGCTTTTCTTGTGCTATACCCAAGTCTCAGCAACAAATTTCCCGGTATCAACCGCCGCACAAATCACAACTGTCATGACCAATCAAGCGCATCCGGGAGATACGCTTACCATGACAAGCGGAACATGGACAAATCAGGTCATTCAATTTAAGGGCAACGGCACAGCTACTCAACCTATTTTACTTAGATCACAAGGTGGATACGGCAGTGTTATTCTAACTGGTACGTCTTTATTGAAAATAGGAGGGAACTACCTTATCGTTGATGGACTTAAATTTGAAAATGGTTATTCTTCGTCCGATGCAGTCATCGAATTTCGGAACTCATCCGGTACAGAAAGCAATTATTGCAGACTGACAAACTCTGCTGTTATTAATTACAATCCTGCTTCTGCTACAACAGATTATAAATGGATTTCTATATACGGTACACATAACCGTGTCGATCATTGTTATACTGAAGGAAAAAGTCATTCCGGAACAACATTAGTCGTATGGCGCCCAACTACTGCCGCAAATTACCACCTTATAGATCATAATTATTTCGGACCTCGCCCCGAACTTGGAGTCAATGGTGGGGAAACTATTCGGGTAGGAACAAGTGATCAATCTCTATCCTCATCCTACACAACTGTCGAATATAATTATTTCGAAGCCTGTAACGGTGAAACAGAAATTATTTCAAACAAATCATGCGATAATATTTATCGTTATAATACCTTTGTCAATTGTGTTGGAACTCTCACATTACGACACGGCAATCGTTGTAGGGTAGAAGGTAACTTCTTTTTTGGAAATGGAATCTCTAACACTGGTGGTATTCGCATTATTGGCGAAGACCATGTAGTAATTAATAATTATCTGACTGGATTAACCGGAGATGGATTTAGAACCGCTATCTCATTAGTTGATGGTATTGTAAACTCACCGCTAAACGGTTATTATCAGGTAAAACGTGCTCTTGTAGCCTTTAATACAATCGTAAGCAACGCACACAGCATTGAATTTGGTTCAGGAAAAGATACTGATAATATCTTACCGCCAATTGATTGTATCGTTGCAAATAATCTTATTTATGGAACTCAATCACCGCTTATCAATTTCGAAGACACGCCAATCAATTTGAAATGGCAGAAAAATATATTTTATGGCGCATCGCTTGGTATCTCGCCAACTCCATCGGGCATTACAATAACAGATCCTAAATTAGCACCAACTGGGTCAGATGGCCTCCGTCATTTGCTTAGTAACAGCCCTGCCATCAGTGCTTCCGAAAGCACATATACAACTGTAGTTCGTGATATGGATGGACAGCTCAGAGATGTTCAAAAAGATGTAGGAGCAGATGAATATTCTTCAGCGCCTTACACCTTAAAACCTCTCACACCAAATGATGTAGGACCAAATGCCATCTCCTATACGATAACTGTAACACAAAAATCAAACGGCACAATAACACCGGGAACGACTTCAGTATTTTCAGGAAATACTCAGACATATATTATCGCACCAAATAGTGGTTACCATGTCGATAGCGTTATTGTTGACGGTATTAACGTCCCAGACTCTATTAATTCCTACACGTTTGTGAATGTTTTATCAAATCATTCCTTATATGCAATATTCTCGCTACCGAAATATTCAATAACAGTTCATTCAACCAACGGCACTGTTGCTAAATCTCCAAATCAAGTAACGTATGATAGTAATACAACCGTACAACTCACTGCTACACCAAACACAGGGTACCATTTTGTCAATTGGAGTGGTGATGCCACCGGAACATCAAACCCGTTAGATGTTTTAATGAACGGGAATAAAACCATAACTGCAACTTTCGCAATCAATAAATATAATTTAAATCTTAACACTGAAGGTAGTGGAAATACTATCAAAACGCCTGACCAAGTGGAATATGACTATGCCTCTTCAGTAATTCTGAATGCCGAACCGGTTTCAGGATGGGAATTCTCTTCTTGGATTGGAGATACCGTAACTACAAACAATCCCATCACAATTAAAATGTTTTCAAACAAAAATATTACGGCAGTATTTACCCCGAATCCAATCTTCTTTTCTTTTCCCGTTCGTACCGGATGGAATTTATGCTCATTACCTTTGAGACATACACAAAATAGAGTAGATTCATTATTCCCTACAGCTACAACCCCTGCTTTCGTCTTTGATAGGGGATATACAGCTAATGATACAATAACTAACGGCATTGGCTTTTGGATAAAATTTTCTTCCGATGAGTCACTTTCTATTACAGGGTTCCCGATTGCAGTCGATACCATAGAAGTTCAAATCGGTTGGAATATGATTGGTACAATTACAAATCCTTTTCCCTCTACAAACATAGTTACTCAACCTGAAGGATTGGTTCAATCTCCTTATTTTTTTTTCGATGAAACAGGTTATACTGCCGGAGATACACTTAAACCGGGTGTCGGGTATTGGGTAAAGACCAATGCTTCCGGTAAACTTCTTATTAACTGATTTAGCAAATCCGTTTATTTACGCAAGGATTTTATATCACCATGAACAACATACTTGAACAATTATCATCACTTCGCATAATACCTGTCGTTATCATCAATAATGTTGACGCTTCTGAACAGCTCGCCCAATCCCTTATAAACGGCGGCTTGCCATGTATGGAGATTACATTCAGAACAGATGAAGCCGTAAAAGTATTAGAACGTATGCAAAAAGCGTTTCCTTCTATGCTTCTCGGAGCAGGTACGGTTCTCTCAATCGAACAAGTTAAAATTGCTGTCAACGCAGGTGCGAAATTTATTGTTTCCCCGGGACTAAATCCTAAAGTTGTGGAATATTGTCTCAAAGAAAATATCCTCATAACTCCTGGAGTTGTTACTCCATCCGATATTGAACGGGCTATCGACCTTGGACTTGACGTTGTTAAATTTTTCCCGGCAGAAGCATGTGGCGGTGTACCATACCTAAAAGCTATTTCTGCTCCCTATAGATATATGAAATTTATCCCCACAGGGGGAATAAATGCTTCTAATGTCGCATCATATCTAGATATGCCTGCTGTTCTGGCATGTGGTGGTAGTTGGATGGTTGATCAATGTCTTATCGCCAACGGCGATTTCAAGGCTATTGAACATAGAACGCACACCGCAGTAACGTTAGTGAAGAAATAAAATACCACGAACTCGAATTCATGAAATACTCATTTGTGCTATTGGTAGCAATGGTCATTTTCTGTACCACTGCATTCTCTAATGATTTCGACCTCAAAGAATTTGAAAAACAAAGAATTCTTGATGCCGCCGATAAATATCTCCAGGAGTTGCCGATTACCATCACTTCCTTTATTTCACCCAGAAGTGCTGGCGGCATACACGACTTCTCCTCCGAAGGCGATTATTGGTGGCCCGACTCAACAAATCCCGATGGACCGTATGTACAGCGCGATGGTCAAACAAACCCTGATAATTTTGTAGCTCACCGACAGGCGTTACTCCGCTTTAGTGTTCAGGTACCTGCCCTTACGACAGCGTATGTCATAACGAGAGATGAAAAGTATGCCCGTCTTGCAATCCAGCACATAAAAGCATGGTTCATTGATACTTCAACAAGTATGAGTCCACACCTTAAATATGCTCAAGCAATCAAGGGCAAAGTAACAGGGAGGGGGATTGGTATCATCGACACCATTCATCTGATTGAAATAGCTAAATCCATTAAAGTACTCGAATCTTCTCCCTCATGGACAAACGAAGAAGTTCGCGCTGTAAAAGATTGGTTCAAAACATATCTCGATTGGATGACAACTCACGAGTACGGCATAGCAGAACGTGACACAAAAAACAATCATGCAACATGCTGGGTATTTCAAGTGGCCGCCTTTGCACAATTGATAGGTGATTCGGCAATTCTGGAATCTTGTCGAAATCGCTACAAAGAAATTTTACTTCCTAATCAACTTGCCAATGACGGCAGTTTCCCGTTAGAGATCAAACGAACAAAACCCTATTGCTATTCATTATTTAATCTTGAGGCGTTTACGGGTATCTGCCAAATCCTCTCAACCAATGATGAAAACCTATGGGAGTTTACACTGCCCGATGGCAGAAACATGAAGGCAGCAATGAAGTTTATGTTTCCATTCATGAAAGATAAATCTATTTGGAACTATCCCCCTGACATCATGTACGATGAATA
>ORJL010185370.1_pt1 | contig 26791 bp, 33 predicted proteins | sample 1779941 | NCBI WGS metagenome assembly ORJL01 (sample SAMEA104232317, study PRJEB22302) | groundwater metagenome | biome: forest; feature: aquifer; material: groundwater | place: USA | collected 2011-08-07 | depth 5.8 m
AGGACCAGCTGTCTTGTTCATCGAGCCTAAGAAGTGGGACGATGCAAGCCAAGGCAACTTTATCTGCGTTCCGTTATCAACAACAGGAACTCTAGAAATTGCTATCGGCGATCCTGTCTTTAATGGAACAAACTCTGCATATCAGACGTGGAGCTCTGATTCCTTTAAGAAACAGGCAGTTGATAAGTATGGTTCTTTCGTGACCAAGGAAGATAGGACAAATGAGAATGGAATGGCTACGATAGCTTATCCAGGTTCTCAAATGTACCTTGATGTCTTGTTCACTGCAGAAGGAGCGGTTGTTACGCCTGGAGGCGGTGGAGGTGGAACTGTCAAGGAAATTGTAGGTGTTACTGTAAGAGATAGTGAAGTCTCTTCGGTCTCTGATAAGAACCTTATTGTGATCGGCGGAAGCTGTGTCAATAAGGCTGCAGCGAAAATGTTAGGAAGTGATACTCCGCTTTGCGGAAGTGCATTTACTGACAAGACGAAAGTAGGAGCTGACCAGTTCATCGTTAAGGTGATGGAAAGCCCATATTCGTCCTCGCAAATAGCCATGCTTGTAGCAGGTTATGAAGCAGCTGATACGGCAAAAGCAGTCACGTTTGTAAGGACAGAGAAGCCTATGACTGACAAGGATACTGAAGTCCGAAAGGTCACACAGACCTTAGCTGATGTAGCTTAAACATTTTTTTTTCTTTTTCCTTTTCTTTTTTTTTTATTTTTTTTCAGCGGGAGCTCTAGATGCTTTCAAGAAAGAAATTTTTAGTTTTCCAGAGACTGAATCTTCTTTAAAATCGAGCTCTTTTGAAAGAAGTGACTTATTTCCTCGAAACATGTGCAGATTCGGTAAGATGAGCTGGAAAGGAATTTTTTCTTATCTTTCTTATGAGCTCCTGCATATCGGTGTAGACCGGGATCTCCTGTATTTTGAAAATCCTTGTTTCTGCTATCCAAATAGCGACGACGAGGAGCGTACTTGCCCCGTACCACACCCAAAGATGGACTGTGCTGAAATAGGCAAAGCCGCCAAAGAAAAGCAGGGAAAAGAGAAATATTCTTATAATATTGACTGCGAGAAATACTAGAAAAGAGAATGTTATTCCAAGGGCTCTTTTCTTTGCTCGCATCGGAAGTGAAAGGTTCAAGAGGAAAAGAATGTAGTAGGCTGCGCCTGCAATGCATGCGTCGATAAGCTCTATGGTTCCGTAGGACGTTATTATTTGATTTCCTATGAGACTTGCAGGAATCACGAGGTTGATGAGGAAGAATGAGGGGTAGACAGTGAGAGGTGTAAAAAGGAAGTAGAAAAGAAAGAGGTTAGGGAGGGCTATAGCAAGCATGATGAGGTATCTTATAAGCATCCTAAATATTTTTTCCATCTTTTTCTGGAAAAGGTATTTAAAACCCTTTCCCTCATCTTTTTATGAAGAAGTTTCTTTTTATATCTTTAGCCATCTTGGGGCTCCTGATTCTGGGAATTTTCTTTGATCAGGAGATTGCGAGCAGTGTTGCTGCGTGGAGGAGCCCTTCTGTTAATGATTTCATGATCTGGGCAAGCTATGGGGGAACATGGTTTGTTGTTCTGATTATGATGACTTCCATTTTTTTGTGGAATGAGAAAAAAAGAAATTGGATTCTTCCTCTTTGGCTGAGTCTTGGCATCAGCATGGCTCTTACGTATGCTTTGAAATATTTGATTGCGAGAGAGCGCCCGTCTGAATTCCTGCACCTTCAGCCTCTTGTTGCAGAAGACGGGTGGAGTTTTCCATCAGGACATGCGACTGCTGTTTTTTCTACGCTGGGTGTTTTAGATAAAGAATTTCCAAAGTTTAAATGGTTCTGGCTTGGTTTTGCCTTACTTGTGGCTTTTTCACGAATGTATCTTGGAGTGCATTATCTCTCCGATGTTCTTGCTGGAGGAGTGATTGGATTTAGCGTTGGACTTTTTGTGGTGCATTTCTGGGAGAAGAAAATCAAGAGATCATAAAAATTTGCAAAATCTCCGACTCCGCTATAAACCTCAGAACTTCAAAACTTCAGAATTCGTAGAATTCTGATAGTTATCAGAAATGCTTCATTTCTGAAATTCCTGGAATTTTGAGAGCTATCAGAAATTCTTGAAGAATTTCTGAAGTTCCGAGAAGGAATTCTGACGGCTTCAGAAACCTCAGAACTCACAGAGTTCTGACGGCTATCAAAATCTAAAGATTTTGAAGTCAACGATTTCTGAGAGTGCTCGGAAACCTCAGAACTCTACGAGTTCTGATGGCTATCAAAGTCTCTCGACTTTGAAGTCACGATGATTTCCGGCATCTCAAGAGCTCTGCTCTTGATGACTCTCAGGAACTCCAAGTTCCTGAAGTGCTCAAGAACCACTCCATGGTTCTTGAGAAAATGGAGTCTTCTGGCTTTTTTTGATAATTGCTTCTCCTATTTTACTTGAAGTAATACAAAGACTGCCTTCATCAGACCATATATTCTTGTAAGATACATCAACACTGCAATTGTATTTCCTGATTATTGAGACTTCAAAAATGCATTTTTCGCACCCTGTGTGGTTTTAACCCGCAGTAAGAAAAAACATTTTTGATAGTGATCAAAAACTCAAACACGCTCAGGGTTTTAACCCTGAGTTTTTGACAAGGAGATTAAAGTGAGGTGTGGAATTGCGGCATCAATAGAACTTAGATATCATATCCTGAAGAATGCCCTATCGCCCCTACAATAAACCGCTCGGTTGCTTTTACAAGGTCGTTGCAGTTTGCAACCTGGATTTTGTAGCAATTTTCTGTCTCTTTTTTGATTTGAGTTGCATTTGCTTTTTCTGTGATAACCAGAGTAAAAAGTTCTGATCCTGTTTCGCAGGATGCGAAAGGGACTCCATTTTCTTCGGCATAGGTCTTATTAGTCGTTGCTCCTTTTGCCTGAACTCCTGCTGCTGCAAGGAATTGGGCGAGATTCAGGCCTGCAAAAGAATTGTCCTGGCAATCTTCCATGCTAGGGTCTAAGGCAAGAAGGACGCTTCTCCGCATGCGGATTCTTCCCCCAATGGGAATTGATTCAAGATCGCGAGGATCATTTCTCAAATTGAGGTTATAATTTGCAATCGCTTCTCCTGTAACTGACGCGATGGGAATTGCTGTTTGATAAATGATCAGCTGGCCGAATTTTGTTTTCTCGAACTGAAGCCCGACATATTCGAAGCTCTTGGATTTGGAGCGCAATCCCAAAAATCCTACAAGCAGGATCATCACGACTGCCATTCCTACTAAGATTAATTTGATGTATGTATTCTGCCGCTTTTCATGGAGGATCTTTTCGAGGTCATTTTTTTCAGGGAGTGATGTTGCTAATTGAATAGATTCCTCTTTCACTATTTCTTTACTCTTCTCCTCTGCAACTGTTTTTTCCTGGGCTGATTGGCTTTGCTGCACTTGTGAAACTTCTTTTTTGACTGATGGGCCTTGCTGCTCTCTTGAAACTTCTTTTTTCCTTTTTTCCTTTTGATGTTTTTTTATTTTTTTAGAGGTATTCATTTTATTCCTAAGATTTTGTAGAGAAAAGCATCGCTTAATTTCACGAGATCACTGTAGGGGCCTGAGATAAAAACACAATTTTCCTCCTGAATAAACGAGGATTCGTTTTCCTCTCTGATGATGACTATGTTATCTACAGTGCAGTTTTTTTCAGGAATATCTTTTTCACAAGTGGCTCCCTGCAGGCATGCTTCCTGCATCCGGGGAAGAAATCTCCCAAGGTTGGAGCTAATCTCTGCTGCTGCCTCTGGGCTCTCAGAAGAAAAATAGAGGGGCTTTTTTGCATAAAAACTGAAGTCAACTCCTAAAGAAACGGACTGAGTTTCATTCGGAGAATACTGAAATTGGAAGTCGTATCCTTGAATATTGGCCTGCCAGAATCCATTATTGTTGAGGAAGAATTCGTAGCCATTGTAAATGTTTTTCTCTGTCTTCGTTGAGGTCCGCGGATCATTTAAGAAAGCAAAGCCTGCAGTGCTGGTAATCATTACTCCGACGAGGATAATGCCTATAATGAGCTTATTTCTCTTCTGTTTTTTCTCGATAACCTCTGGCGTTTCTATTTTTCTGATATTCATAGCATGATTGGGGAGAGGGGGTTTAAAACCTTTTTTGTTGTGGGAATATACCTTCTCTAGTCTATAATGGAAAACACTACTTCATGATCAAGGTTTTGCGTATCCTCGCGCGAAGGAGATGTTTAACGAGTTAATTTCATTGCCTCTCCAAAATAAAGAAATTGTCTAAAATTTCGCTACCCTCGTAGCAAGCTGCGGGGTATTCCCGCGAAATTTTTCGCTTCGCGACCAACAATTTCTGTCTCCAAGAAAAAATAGATATTTTTTCAGGGCCATTCAAAATCATAGATTTTGAAGGTTTAAAATCTGCCGCAGCAAGCTGCGGGGTATCAAACCCAAATTTTAAAATGAACAAGGCAATATAAATTATAGCAGTTCAAGTTAACCTTTTTACCTCTTTTTAATTCCTGAAGTATTGAAATTATAGCATCTCAAGATTATTTCGCTAATCGCCTTCTCCGACTCTTATCTTGTAATGGGCTACTACTTCGTGTTCCAAACCTCTTGCTGAGAATTTATGGCTTACTTTTCCTACTCGAAATACATGATCGTCTTCTTTAGGAGTACTTGCTCCACCCCATTGTAAATTTCTCGTTGCTAAAAGTTGATTAAAATAGTCTCTTGGAACTGTTATTTCTTGGTCCTCTCTTGGAATTTCTGCATTCCGGATATAATGTTCTACGAAATTTCTTGTATGGTCTCGAGGATTATCTGTGCGCTCAAAATGCCCTTGAAAGATTAAGTTGTAATCCGCCATGCTATTTTTACTTCGCCAATCTTCTTGCTGCGACGATAATGAGAATAATAAGGATGACATTGACAATGACAATGAGCCAGATGAACCAATTGTCCTTCAAGGACGAGCTTAATTTTGAGAGATCAGGATTTCCTGATGCCACTTCAAGGGCGATTTTCTGTTCAGTCACTTTTCCAGCATAGATTGCCCGAATGACGAATTCTTTCTGTCCTGAAGCATCGGGTTTTGCGTTCAAAGAGATGATAACATCTTTTGATTCTCCTTTCTCAAGGGTAAGTGACTGCGGATCTATTTTGTCGAGTGTTGCCCATTCTTCAGCTCCTGAAACTCCCAAAGTATATGCGGTCTGGGCATCTCCGGTATTTTTCAAACTGACCCTTATGCTTACCTGCTTTCCTGCCTTTACTTCTGAAAGGAGTTCTGCTGCGATGGAGACTGACTTTTTGGTAGTGTCACTGATGGTTTGCTGGCAACTGACACTGATCTCTCGGGTAAAGGCGTCTGATTTCTGGTCATAGGCCTTGTCATTACTGTCGTAGTCGTAAGAAGCCACAAGATTCAGCGTATACGCTTTTGCTGAAGCATTTTGCGGAAGCTGGAGTGGGAATGTAACTGTTCTGCTGTCTCCCTCGTCTAAAGTGAAGGGGGTTGATTCTGTATCGATTCCAAGATCCCTGTTGACAACGCGAACTTTCACCTTATCCTCGTCTGTTCTCCCGACGTTTGATACTTTTGCAGAAAGGCCAAAAAGTCCGCCACAGATGAGGGGTTCTGTTTCTGTTTCAATATTTTTAATAATAATCTCGCGGGATTTCTTTTTTATATCGATAGTCTGGAAATCATCTCCGCTGATTTGGTCTGTGCATTGCTTGCTCTCTTCTCCGTCTACAAAAGCCTTCACATACAAAAGATGATCGCGGTCTTCTACATCTGAAGGCACTTTTATTGTAAAGGTCTCTGTCTCGGATTTTCCGCTGTCAATTGAGATGGTTTTCTCGTTATCGTTGAGGTCTAGAAATTCCCGTGTTTCAGGATCATATAAATCAAAACTTATTGTTATGTCCTCATCATCATTTCCGTTATTTCTAACGCGGATTTCAATGTTCACTTCATCTAAAGGTCTCCATTTCCATTCGGTATCAGAAGATATGTCTTTCAATCGAGAGATTTCGAGATTGCCTCCTACCCTCCCTGTTCTGCAGTAGGTATTTGTGATTTTTATTTGCGCGGTTGCAGTTGCTCCTGCTGTGCTTGCATTTAATATTGAGGTATAATCGCCGAGATTAAGATTTGTGGGAATGGCGCTGGAAAGTGTTATGTTTTTTGACTCTCCTGCCTTGAGCAGAGCGAGATTGCTTTCAGAAAGCGCGAGGGTTATCTGCCTTTTCTGCTTATCTTCGAGGGAAGACTGATTCAGTGCAAGAGCAATATTGGTAAGATCAACATTCCCGGTATTTGTGAGAGTGAGGGTTCCGTTCTTTGCTGATTTGGATAATTCAAGAGTTGCTGGAGATAAAGCGAGGGACTTGGATTCAAGAACTGTTACCTTGATTGTGCTGAGCGCTTCATGAGCTCCGCTTTTTACCTTGAAAGAAAGAGTATAGTCTTTTGGAGGTGTTTTAGGAGCGATGACTATAGTGAATGTGACTGTTTTGTTCTCATTAGCAGCAAGAGAGAATGTTGCTGGAGAAAAGCTTACTGAGAAATGAGTATCTGTGTCTGTCCTTTCAAGCATGATATCACTTAAATTAGCAGTTGCGCTTACGACAAAACTTCCGCTGACGGTTGTGCCATGATTTCCTGTTATGGGATCTATGGGCGAAATAGTATGCGTTGCGCTTGCTGTAAATGCGAGGAATATCGCCGCAAATAAGAGAAATACTGTTCTGAAGTTCATTTTTGTTACGATTTTATAGTTACTACCCTTTTTAAACATTTCTATTTTGGAGGATATAGATGATCTGCGTATTTTGGCAACGTTTCCCGAAGGTTTAAATAGCTCATTGCCCTCGCTAAAGCATAAAGATGGTGCAGAAACATAACCTTTTAGGGGCATGGGCATTTTTGATTGGAGTGGTGTTAGCTATAGTAATTGGAGTGTTTAACGCCCAGTTAGGCAATGAGACTGCTGCTTTTATTAATATCCTCTTAGTCATTATCGGGATTCTTGTGGGGCTCCTGAATGTAGGGAGCAAGGATATTACCACATTCTTATTTGCAGGCATTGCCCTTGTTATTGTAAGCAATATGGGGCAATCGAGCTTGAACGTTATTCCTGTTGTAGGAGATGTTTTCTCTGCTCTCCTTACGATTTTTGTTCCTGCAACTGTGATTGTTGCGCTGAAAGCTGTATTCTCAGTAGCGAGGGATTAAGTTTTTGCATATAATTTATATTGCCTTGTTCATTTTGGAGAGGCAATGAAATTAACTCGCTGATTTAAAGAAGTAGTTTATTAACTTGGGGAGATCTTCTTTTGAGGCATCGCCTTTTTTCAACCTTTGAAGGACTTCTTGCGGAAAAAGCCAGAACGATTCCACAAATTCTTGAGGATCTCGATCAACCTGATCCCGATAGATAATATAGACATGCATAAAAGCAGACATATTATTTTTATGAGGAGTAAGATAACCTAAGGAGTTCCAGGGTATTTTATGAGAGTCGAGATGCAATTCTTCTTGAAGCTCTCTTTGAAATGCCTGATCGTAGGTTTCACCACTTTGCACATGGCCTCCCATGCTCATATCAAGGCAAAGAGGGAAAATTCTTTTGTTTGCTGACCTGCGTGGAATCCAAAGCTGACCTTTCTTATTCATTACAAATGCATTTACAACGCGAAAATTTGAAAGTTTTTTTTGGTAGACTTCAGATCGTGGCTTTTTATCAATAACCTGGTCTGCTTCGTTTACTAAATCAAGGAGTTCATCTTCCATTTTAGAAATATTTCTCCACATCTCTTAAATTTGGAATATGATTATCCAGCTCTAATCCTGGGCACGCTGTGTTGACCCAAGCGTCAATAGGGTAGTTTTGCAGTTCGTTGAGGTCAATGTAATCTGCGATAAAAATGTAGGGCATCTTTCCAGATTTTTTGAGTTTTTCTGCGAATTGTTCTGCTAATTTATAATTGCATTGCCCTGGTTTTAAGGAGATTGTAATACCGATGGTGCTTGCTGCAAGAATCTTTTTGATCTGCCCCTGCCTGATTTTAAGGAGTTTGTTGATTTCCTCTTTCGTTATTTTAGAGAGATGATTGTGCTCGAGGATATAGACCTCCTTGCCCGTCATCAGAGCCATCTCCAGAGCATGGAATCTTCCGCTCCCCACGAGGAGGATTGCGTCTGCATCTGTCTTGAGATTCGCACAACCGAGTATCTGCGAGGTTCCGAGAATTTTTTTATGCTTTTCTAACTGAGATTTGACTTCTTTGGCATAGGATTTATATTGAATAGTAAAGACAAGATAGATTTTTTCTGGAAGCTCCTTGATGAGCTTTTCCAGAGCTGTGAAGGGCACTTTTTCCTTTCGCAGAGCTTCAATGAAGAGGACTTTGGTTTCAGCCATGGATCTGGGGAGAGAAAAAGGGTATTTAAGAGTTTGGAGTACATGAGCTGTAAAGTTAACGTCAGGTGAGTATTAGAAATTTTGTTATAATTCATCGTATAGATAAGTTTAAGAGAATAGAAAAAATGTTCTATGAAAGAGAGGAGGTTTACAGGCTAGAATATCGTGGAGGAAGGGTTTAATGAAAATAAAAATAATTTGTGTAGACCTACAGAAAGAATTTAGCTCACCTGGAGGTAAACACTATAGGCCTCATTTAAATGTTGATTTTATAAAAAACACACTTGTACCTTATTTGAGAAAACAAAATATCAAAATTGCAGAGATTATTTCAGATTATCGTCAGCCAAGACCAGGGGATCTTGATGATTCAACTCGCCCAGGAGAGATAGGATATGCGTCAGAACTTCCAGATGATGTAAAATTATCAAATGTTTGGATAAAATGTATGAATTCTCCGATTTGGACAAGAAAGAATATCGGAAATCCGAAGAGGAAGCCTGGTTTGCCTTATCAAAATCCTAAAGCTTTTACTCAATGGTTGAACTCAACGATAGGGAAACCAAACAGTATAGACGAGGTAGTGTTAATAGGATTGACATTAGATTGCTGTGTTTTATGCACAGCACAAGAACTTACTTTTAGAGGTTATAATGTTAAGATACTAAAAGAAGGTGTTGACGTTTACTCTGGAAAACGAGAAGAGAAAAACATGATTCTTAACCATTATCCGCTCTCAAATTGGGCAGATATCATTTCATGGAGCGGGTTAAGGAGAAAATTAAAATAAGAAGAGTATTGTTTACTCTACCATTTCTATATTTTGTGCACCTTGTGCTTGAGCCTGCTGCATTCCTTGTTGTTGCGGTTGTCCCGGTACAGGTGCTTTATAGATTTCTGCGAAAGGAGGAGTTGCAATAATGATGTTCTCTCCAAATCCTGCAACTGATCCTTCGAGAGCTTCTGTGGTCTTCTTTATTTTTGCAATCGCTCTCTTGAGCTCGATAACATCCTTATTCTTGATAGGCTTGATGTCTATGACAGCGATGGTGTAGCCGTCTCTTAATGCATTGAGAATGGGTGTAACGTCTTCGAATGTTCTGAGAACAAAAGGCCTTACCTGCACCTTTGCTTTTTTTCCTTCCTGCTGTGTAAGGTCAAGCTCAACATAATCTGCCTCTGAACTCGGCTTGCTGCCGAACATCTTGGATAAACCTTCTTTTAAGCCCATGTTGTATTGCAACAAAGAGTGAGTTTATAAAGATTTCTATGGAGAAAACGTTGTGTTCGAAAAAGCGGCATTTTAAAAAGATTTTTAAAGAAGAAAACTTTAGGTATATCATGTTTTCACGCATTGCGTCTGAAGAGAGGCTTCTTAAGATTTTAGGCGAGGTCCCTCTTTGGGCAAGTAAACTCACTCCGCGCTTTCTTGAAAGAACGACGGGGAGATGGTATTTTCTTGATCAAGAGCATGCACTTGAATTGAAATATGTCTCCCATCCTGAACAGTATCAGATCGCAGCGTTTGTTTTCTACGCCTGTAAAGAAGCAGATCGCGTGAAAAAAAGACTCTCTTGGAACAGGGAATCATAAAAATTCGCAAAATCTCCGACTCTGCCATAAACCTCAGAATTCTCATCAAGAATTCTGACGGTGCTCAAAAACCAAGGGTTTTTGACATGGCGAAGTCTGTTCGGAGATTTTTTCTACAGCGAATTTTTAAGCCGTCAGAAATGTAAAAAGCATTTCTGAGCGCTCTCAAAATCATAGATTTTGAAGTCACAAAAAGCCCCCATTCATCTCCATTTTTAACCTCAGAATTCTTAATGAGAATTCTGATGGTGCTCAAGAACCATGGCATGGTTCTTGACAAAATGGAGTCTTCTGGCTTTTTCTGATAATATTACTTCGCCTTCTCGATAATAAAATTCCTTAATCTCTCTAGGCCGGCTCTCAACTCCGTTTCCTGCTTTTCAATGGACTTGATCCTTAGCCCCAGAAGATGCTTTTTCTCGTCGATGTCTTTCTCCATCTCTTTTTTCTCAGATTTAAGCATGATCTGGCCTACAATTCTGTAGACGTCACCTTTGGAAGACTGCAGAGCCTCGTTGGCATTGATAGTTTCATTCAGCTCAAGCTGGAAAGCCTGTTTTTGCATTAAGAGATTCTGGAGATTCTGCTCGAGAAGCTGCATCTCTCTTACTTTTTCTTCGGTTTCTTTATCGATTTTCATGTTGCAATCCTCTTTTGGCTCCTTAGGGCAGTATTATTTATCATTTACACTGCTTTTATTTTTGTAATTTCTCCCCGAGACTTGTAGAATATTCTGCTTCCGCAGTGCTGGCAGACAAACCGCTTCTCAAGACTTTTGTGAGAGGATTGCTTACCGCATTTGAAGCATTTGTAGGACGCCATTTTGCTATTTTTGGTTAGGAATTAATAGATGCTCCCTTGAAAAGAGGTGTGCTCTTTGAAGAGAGTTATTAGTTCTGTTTTTATTTTATGATTTTATGGTTTTTATATTTATGGGATTGTATAGGCATGAGACGCAAATTTCTTCCCGCAGCTTTTGCAGCTCCAGATGCCCATGGCTATGCGCTTGAGGGCTGGTTTTTTGCAAAAAGGGCAGACTTGTTTTACCCGCTGCTTTTTCTCGACAGCTGCAAGCTTGTGCCTTACGCTTTTCCCATACCCTGCCCTGAATCTTCCTGCTGATCCGACTTTTCTTACTGGCATGATTTTAAGTATTTTGCGTGTTTTTAAAGATATGGGGCTGCCCGGATTTGAACCGGGGTCGCTAACTTGCTTGGATTTTTCGTGAGTAATATTAATTCTCATGAATTTCTTCTCCCAAGGCTAGAATACTGGCCAGGCTATACTACAGCCCCATGAGGGTACGGAGAGAATGTGGTTTATAAAGATATATCCTACCTTTTCCTAAAGACACCGACGCAGTATCCTTTCCTAAGATGCTCGCAACCTTCTTTTTTTTGATAGGCATCTTCCCAAATTTGAGGGCTTTCAAAAAATTTAATCTCGAGAGTATCCAAACCAACTATTTCAGAGAGATTGAGAGTTTTGTTGAAGATATCATCTTCTTCCGGGTCATGGGAGGCATCATAGTCTGCAGTAACAAGGGTTCCTCCAGATCGAAGAAATCGTGAAGCTATCTTTTTTCTCAAGAGATTTCTTTTGAGAATCTCAAGATCCTGATACAATCCCTTCTTCTCCAGATTTTCTTCGAGATAACGGCCAATTCCCCTTGCATCAAACCGGGAACAAGAACTTAAAATTTCTGGAAATGTGAATGCAATGGTGTCTGCGATTTGAGGGGGGCATTCCGGGCCGACGATATCATCTAACATCAGGAAAACACCCTGCTGGTAATTTTTGAGTTTCTTGGCCTTGCGATGTGGGTTTAACCCTTCTCTTTCAAGCATGGTTTGCGCATGATTTAGCATTTCTTCTGATGCGTCGATACCGAGAAAAGATTCATAGTTGCAAGTTCTGCAGACTCTCTTAAGAAGCTCTCCATTACCGCACGCGAGATCAACAAAAATCCCGCCTTCTTTAGGGATAAAGCTAAGTGTTATATCATATGCTGCCTGATATTCTAGAGATTGCGTTCTGGCTCTCCATGCTGTGAGGTCATAAGGGGAGTACATTATTGAAGAAAAAATATGTTTTCATATATAAACTCTATTGCTCTGGAGTTGGAAAGAAAAACAAGTTAAATTTTCCCCCAACATTTTAAAGGGCTATAATTTATACACAAAAATTTAACTTGCAGAATTACTTCTTCTTCGCTTCGGGTTTTGCTTCTTTTGCAGGAGCGGCTTTGGCTGCTTCGGGTTTTGCTCCTGGCTTTGCTCCTGCTGCTGGAGCGGCTGTTGCACCTGCTGCTGGAGCAGTGGCAGCTGTCTCTGCTGCTTTGGCTGCTTCTTCCTGCTCTTTCTTAAGAATTGCATCTTGTTTTGCCTTTACTTCTGTGAAATATGCGTCAATCATCTTTTTCTTTTCACTTGACGTTTCTGTTCTTTCTTCTTGAATTTCTTTGTCATACACTCCTTGAGCGATCTCCCTGACGACTTCTTTCGGGTCTTTGCTCTCGACGAGAATACCGAGACTTACACAGCTCCCTATGACTGACTTCAGCGCGAGCTTGAGATTCTTGGAAAGCATATTCGGCAGCTTTGTCTTTGCTACTTTCAGAGTCTGCTCTATGGAAAGATTAGCTGCTTTGAACTTATTAGGATTTCCTGAACCCTTTTCTATTCCTGCCTCTTTCTTTAAAAGTTCAGCGACAGGAGGTGATCTTACTGTGAGAACGAATGTTTTTGTTTTTGTGTCTACCTCTGCCTCGACCGGCACTTTCATTCCTTTAAATGCAGAGGTGGCCTTATTCACTTCTTGAATGAATTTGCCCATGTTGATGCCTGCTGGCCCCAACTTCTGGGAAATTGCAGGGCCTGGCTTCATGTCGCCGCCGTCAACCAAGAGATTGATTTTCATTTTAAGGATAGGGATTCATGTTTTTATTTTTAAATTTAACTACTATCATTTATATTGCCTTTTTCATTGATAGGGTGATTATGAAATTAACTCGCATAATTTATATTGCTCTGTTCATGTTGAAGAGGTAAAAAATAACTCAATGGTTTAGGAGCTTCTGCTGATTTTGCAGAGAGTTATTTTTAGCTTATTCTTCATTTTTTTCTTCCGGCTCATCAGCTTCTCTTCGAATAACTTTAATGTTATCTAACTTAACGGTTACCGGGATAGGAATGGTTGCGCCCAGGAGCGTAACAACTGCTTCTTCCTTCTGCTCATCTATTCTTAAAACCCTTGCTTTCTCCTTGTTGAAAGGTTCTGAGATGATCTCGATGATGTCTCCTTTCTGAATATGAACGACTACTGCGACCGGCTCTATCATATTTTTTATTGCATCATAGGCAATGGTTTTGCTCACAATGCCTTTAATGTAGGGCATGTTAAAAACAGCGTCCTCCACTGCCTGGCGGTCCTGCGCTTCGAGGAAAAAGTATCCTCTGAGGCCATGAGGGCGTGCAAGACTGTAGACATTGAGCGATTCTTTTGGCATCCTACCTACTTTCTCTGAGATCATTTCTACTGCTTTCTCTTCCTTATTTGTTGTGACTTTAATGACAAAGATCATTTGAGCTCCGTCTACCCTTAAACTCTTAAGAAGCAGATGGTTTTTGGAGAAAAATGAGCTTTATTAATCTTTTGGTTTGAGAGGCTTAGTCATGAAGAGATTTTCAACTAAGCCGGTTTGAAATAGATGATCGAGAAAAGATTTAAATAGCTTTATGCCCTCAATTTTTTGAAAAAGATGGCAACGATCACTATTGAAAAAAGGCATTTGTATTTCCTTTGCGGAGTCTTTGGCGTACTCTTAGGAATGATGATTACGAATGCCATTACCCCCTACAGCCCTAATCGGCCATGGCATCCTCTTCAGCAAGTATCGACGGATGAGCTCGGAAGCTCCTCTGTGGATGCAAACACGAATGGGATTATTGATAATGCTGATACTCTTGCTAGTATTCCCCCGGCCCAATTCTGCCGCTCTGATAATTCGAATTGCCCTTCGGAGTGCAAGGATTTTAAGGTTGAGACGACGACTGTGCAGGTTTCTTCTGACTGGAATGACGGGAGCGACCCTGACTGTTGGATCTTCGCAGCGACGTGTCTGGCTAGCTGGGGAGAAGGAACAACGGCGACAGCATCTCTAGAATATTGCGCAAGGACAGTGCCAACTTTTGCAAGCGCGGGAAATGGATGGATCTATTATGGTTATGATAATCTTGTGCATTATAACAATCCTGGTCCGGCTCAATGCGGTGGTGATGTTCGTTACGATACTTTTAGAGCAAAGTATTATAGGATTTCAGCCTCTTGCCAGATCGATGGAGTATATCGGACGTTTGTTTTCAACAGCAGCAGTTTCTTTGTGTAAAAACTCCTCAGAAGATCTATCTTGTTACGTAAAAATATTCACTATCAAGGCTACGAGAAATCCTAAGAGCCCTATAACACCTATGCCAAAAGCAGAAATTTTTGAAATACTCTTGAATTCTTGAGCAGTGGGTTTTCTTAGGAGATGCCATACCCTTATACATTTTTCGAAAAATGGCTTGAGCATATTTGCCTGAGAAGGGAGAGGTTTTTAAATGTGCTTGTTAAAAAAGCATTTCCGCAGATGCTAAAATGATTGCTCAAAGAGAATGTTTCATTAAGGAGATAATAGATAAAAACTTTCCATCTTCGGCGAGAGTGCGCAAGGAGGTAGATAAAATTCTTTCTTGGAAGACGCCCCACATTCCTGTGAAGAGATCCTGTAAAGGCGCGATAAGTTTATGATTTGAGCAGCAATACATTCTTAAATGGCATGATTTTTGATTTCCCATGAAAAAACGTTTTGAAGAAGCAATGGACAATGCATTTATCCAAGAAATTTTAGCCCTACCGCCTCGAGGAGCTGATCAAATTACTTGTGAAAAGTTAGAACGATCTGTTTTAAAGAGTTTTGTCCGAGGGCATGATGGAAAAAGTGTAGATTATCAATTTCTCCTCGTTACTGAGGAAGGTTATTCTGCCCTCAGTGCAGAGCAAATAAACTGGCTTCATTCACCCTTCAGAAGCAAGCTGAGTGTCGGGCAAGCTCTTGGGCGCAGATTCTACCAGTATCTTGTTCTTGAGCAGAATTATTGGCAAAGCATCAAAATGCAAAAAGGATATCGAGAGATACCTGAGAAACGTATTATCAAAGTTTATTCTCCTTAGCTTTCTTCGAGAAATCTTATACCCAATTCCTGTTCTATTTCTTTCTGCTTATTGTCAGAGAACTCTAATTTTGAGCCGAGGATTTGATTGCTCCGGACTCCTGTGACGATCACCATGACTCGTATTGCTTTTTCCATATCTTCTGAGATTTGGGCTCCCCAAATCATCCGAGCATCCTCGCTTAATTTGTTGCCAATGTGCTCGATAATTTTTCTAGCCTCATCGAGGCTGAGATCCGGACCTCCAATGATATTCACTAATGCTCCTGTTGCCTGCGAGATGTCTACATCGAGGAGAGGGTTTTGCAATGCTTTCTCAACAGCCGCAGTTGCTCTTTCATCAGTGTCTGATTCGCCCATGCCTATCAAAGAGACTCCTCCGTCTTTCATGACTGCCTTGATATCTGCAAAATCTAAATTAACCAATCCTGCTTTTGTGACTAACTCGGTAATTCCTTTGACTGAATTGGTTAGAATTTCATCAGCGACTTTGAAGGCAGTATGGAGCGGCAACTCCGGGGCAATTTCAAGGAGCTTATCATTAGGGATAACGATAAGGGTATCTGCTATGGATTCCATGCGCTCTAAACCGTACATGGCGTTCTCGATTCTTTTTTTCCCTTCAATGGTGAATGGCATGGTAACTATGCCAATGACGAGAGCGCCTTGCTTTTTTGCGATGTCTGCTACAATAGGGGCTGCTCCTGTTCCTGTGCCTCCTCCTAAACCACATGTGATAAAGATCATGTCGCAACCTGCGAGCCTTTTCTTGATCTCTGATTCAGATTCTTTTGCAGCTTCTTCCCCCATCTTTGGATTTGAACCTGCTCCTAGTCCCTGGGTCAGCTCCTTGCCAATAAGAATTTTGTAGTCTGCATTTGCGTACAGGAGATCCTGAGCGTCGGTGTTGATTGCGATCATCTCTCCGCCTTTAATGCCTATTTCCCTCATCCTTGAAAGTGTATTGCATCCTCCTCCGCCGATGCCTATGACCTTGATTTTTGCAACTTGTTTTTTGATAATTTCTTCAAGCTGCTTATCAAGTTCGAGGGTTTCTGGAGGTATATCTGATGCATCTCTTTTGTAAATTTCAGCCATTTCTAGAAAAAGTGGAGCGAGTTTTTAAAGTTAAGTGTGGGAGAGGATAATTATTCTGTATAATGCTATTTAGGGATGTCCCTTCTCCTCGTTTTCTTTTATAAATCCTTCTTGAGTTACCCTGTCTTTCTCTTTTTTTGATTCTTTATTTTCCTTATCTACGGATAGTTTTTCTTCGTCTTGAGATTCTACTTGTGAAGCCTCTTTCGGTCTTATCTCTATCTCAAATTTCAACATTTCCTTAAACTTGTCTTTCATCATCTCGATCATGAGCGCATGATTTGCTTCTTCTGGCTTGTTTTTATCGAGATGGATGATGACGGCTTCCTGGTTCTCCTTATTTTCAATGGAAAAGGGAAATTCCTTGTTGAAGAAAAAGTTCATTACTGCCCTGATCTGCTCTTCCTTGCTTTCAATTTTCCTCTTGATTGTAAAATCATAGACGATGATTTTCCCTGCAAGGGGATTATTGAAGTCTGCAGTGACTCTGCCTCCTGAAACTGCACTGATTCTCACGAGATAATTGTCCATCATGAAGGACATGCCTGGCTGGGGATCGATTTTTTGCTGATGAAATATTTTAGTTGGCATAACTCTTACCAAAGAAGGCTGCCGTTCTCCGAAAGCATCTTTTGGAAGCAATTCTATCGAACATTCTTTTCCTATTTCCTTGCCTACCAGGGCATTGTCGAAGCCGGGGACAACCATTGCGTGGCCTATACAGATTTTCAGCGGTCTTGGCTGGAGGTCAAGATGCTCTTTCTCAGCTATTTCTTTCAGGGTGGTGTCAAAGATTCCTCCCCCCTTGACCTTGCCTATGAAATCTATTTCTACAAAGTCGCCTTTTGATGAAATCCCATGATTTTGTTTTTTTATGGGAGATGCTTCTTTAAAGTCTTCTTCTGCTGAGATGCCGGGTTTTTGTTTTTCTATCGAGGGTGTTTCTCCGAATTCTTCTCCTGCTGAGATCTCTGACTTTATTTCTTTTGCGCTGTGCATTCCAAGGCCAGTTTGCGAAGGTTTATAAATATATTTTCCTCCCCAACAAGATGCTGAAATGGGTTGATGCGACGGGCGTTAAAATCGGAAATGTGATCAATGTTGACGGGCAGCCTTGCACGGTGCGGAGCATTGACATTTCAAAGTCTGGAAAACATGGAGCAAGCAAGTGCAGGATTGAGGCAATCGGCATTCTTGATGATAAGAAGCGAGTGATTGCTGTTCCAGGACATGAACGATTTGAAGTGCCTATGATTGAAAAAAGAAAGGCGCAGATTCTTACTGTCGGAGAAAAAGTAAGCGTTATGGATCTTGAAAGCTTTGAAACCTTGGAGGTACAGATCTCAGAAGAAATGAAGCAGGAATTGAAGGAAGGAGATACTGTTGAATACTGGAATATTGAAGGAAGAAAGATTATTAAACGGGTAAGTTGATGATGAAACAAGTAAAATTACATTTTCCCCCATCAATTTCCGATAGGCATAGTTTATGCACAAAAATTTATTTTTACATATCCAATCTAGGCCTTAGAAGGAGGAAGATTGTTGATTAACTTACGAACATGGCAAAAATTATCGCTGCACAAAATCGATTGCTGAAGAATGTATTTGTCTGCAAAAGCTGCAGCACCAAGATCCGAGCTGAAATGCGGAAGGTTCTTGCGAGAAGAGTGAAGTGCAGGAGATGCCAGGGAAAGGCGTTCAGGCCGATTCGAAAGAAGTAAGAAGAGATTTACATGAGCCAAAACTTAATTTGCAAAGAAAGAGAGGATATATAAATCTATTTTATGATTTGAACTTATGAGCTTTGTTGTCTACGATATCATCTTCCTCGTGCTTTTTATCGTGATCGGGGGCGTTTTTCTTTATCGGCATCGCAGCAGGGCGAAGTGGGAAGGTCCGATCATCCTTTACCGGACGCAAGTAGGAATCAAGTTTATTGATTATGTAGACCAACATTATGGAAAATATCTTTCCAAACTGAAATGGATTATTATTCTTACAGGATATGTTTCGATGGCAGTCATGACTTTTCTTCTTCTCCAGATGCTCTATATCTTCATCAAAAGGCCCGATGTTGTCCGGGCGGTGAAGATTCCACCGCTTGCGCCGCTGATTCCCTATCTGCCTGAATTGTTCAAAGTTGACTTTCTTCCACCCTTCTATTTTACGTACTGGATTCTTGCTATTGCAGTCATTGCATTGAGCCACGAGTTTGCGCACGGTATTTTTGCCAAGATTAATAACGTGCGGGTGAAATCGACGGGATTTGGGTTCCTGGGGCCTTTCTTAGCTGCGTTTGTTGAGCCTGATGAAGAAGAGATGCAGAAGATCAAGAAGAGCGATCAGCTTGCTATTTTAGGGGCAGGAAGTTTTGCAAATTTGATTATGACTGTTCTTTTCCTCGTTCTTCTTGGAATTTTTTTTACCCTGAGTTTTGCTCCGGGAGGAGTTGTGTTTAATACCTATGCTTTTGAGGTTGTCAATATCAGCGACATCCAGAGTATTGGGGGAGTTGACGTTTCTCAAATAGGGCTGTTAGATGCGCTCTCTCCGCGATATCAGGACTCAAGAAAGGATATTGCTATCGACGGCCATAATTTCACTACTGCCCTTGTTCGTGAAGAGAAATTTTATCTTGATATGATTCTTACTCAAGAGCATGCAAAAACAAACCTCCCTTATACTCTTGCTTATCTTGAGACACCTGCGTTTATTGCTGGCCTGCGAGGGGTTATTATTGGCATCGATGGTGCAAAGATTAAGGATCACGCTGATTTGCAGGAAGCTCTTGCAAAGAAAAATCCAGGAGAAACTGTGCAAATAACGACGCTCTTTAAAGGGAAAGAGGAAACCAAAGAGATTTCTTTAGGAACACATCCTGAAACAGGCAAGGCGTTTCTCGGCGTGAGCCTTATCCAAGGCGGATCGAGGGGATTTCTTGGAAAAATAAGAAATTTTGCTCTCTTTTTCAGGGATCCGCAGACCTATTATAAGCCCAAGTTTAATCATGGGCTTATTGTCTTTATCTACGATCTTTTGTGGTGGATTATTTTAATCAATCTCAGCGTCGCGCTTGTGAACATGTTGCCTTTAGGAATTTTTGACGGCGGAAGAGTGTTTTATGTAACGATGTGGGGATTGCTTAAATCTGAAGGATGGGCGAAGAAAATGTATCGAATTGCTACGTATTTCCTCCTTGCAGTTTTTGCCCTGCTCATGATCGCGTGGGCGTGGCATATGTTTTGATATCGACTATTTGCATTAAAGATTCTAAATCGATTATATCTTTCTGTTTTGATTGAATAAATTCTTCTTCGACAGATTCTTTGCGGAGCTTTCCGGACCCAACATCCACTAAAATTGGTGGTTCTGGATTTACTGGCAAAATAAGATTTCCATATTGACATAGATCTAATCCAGCAATCCCTCTTTGATGAATCTGTTCCACTGTTTGGTGAAGCGAGATACAATCTCTCCTAGTCCATAGACGATTTTTACTGCTCTCTTTCCATTCCTTAAGAACAGCATGATAATTGTTATACCCTCTTACAAGATGAGTTATTCCTTGAACATCTGCAAGAATCTCAAGAATCTTTCTTTCTTGTGCGACGTGCTGGAAACTCTCGGGATCGTCTGAATAAGCAAATTTAAGAACACTTTTTCTACCTTGATGTTCGACAAGATAAACCTGCCTTCCTGCGTATTTTAGTATGTCTAGTAATCTTAAATTAGGATCGATACGTTGTGTAACGAACTGTGCATTATCGTAAAATCTTCTCAATTCACTATATGAAACAGACATTTTTAACTATGGACCCATCGAGAATTGAACTCGAGCCTCGTCGTTGCGAACGACGCGTTCTACCACTGGACTATGGGCCCGCCATAAGAACCTGCGGTTCTTGAGGCATTCATCTCCCTTCTTGAGAGATGCCTTGCAAGTCAAGCAGAGAAGGATTAAAAACTTATTCTTTCATTTCTGTTTTATTCAGTAAGTAAACAAAATATATTTATTCCTCGATTTTTTCTATCTTGATGGCGAAGACAGGGCAGGAATGCTCTGATTCCTTGTGTGCGGGCAATTGCGATTCATCTATGATGAGCTCGAATTTTCCGTCGTCCCGCTTTCTTGCTCCTACAAGGTCTACTTTTCCGTCTTCTGTTTTTTTCCAGAGCTCTGGCCTTATTTCAAAGCAGGTCAAGGCGCCAATGCATGTTTCCCGATCGAAGATGACCCGATATTTTGCCATGTTCCTTCAAGCTCGAAAGCTTTAAAAAGCATTCTTCTCTTCTCTTTTGAGCATATTTTATTGGAAGTCTCAAATGATTATCCCTATTCGTTGCATATCTTGCGGAAAACCTGTTGCCCATTTATGGGAGAAGTATAAGAAACAGGTTGAGAAAGGAGAAGATCCTGCAAAGGCTTTTGACGAGCTTGGCTTGGAGAGATATTGCTGCAGGGCGCTTTTTTTGGGGCATGTTGATCTGGTTCAGCAGGTTTCTAAGTTCAAGAAGTTTTGAGTTTCCAACGTTGTATTGAGTTACAGGTAAGACATCTCACTGCTTTCATTCCTTTTTTGATTCTTATTTCTGAGTTTTTTGCATTGAAGACTGTAAAGCATTTTCTGCAGAAAAGCTTTCTTTTCTCTTTGAGCTTTATGTTATTTGCCATCGCTGTTTTCAGTATTTTTTTGATTTCTTGCGATGTTTTTTTTGAGGGATTTGAAAAGAATGCCTCTATCTCTTCTAAGGATTCTTTTTTACTCTTCTTAGCCATTAAGAAATCAGAGAAGAGTTGTATAAAAATGTATCAGAACGTATGAGGAATTAAAGGAGGGGCGAGATCCTTATTTCTTGAATATAAGTGAAGACAGCATCGCTGTTTCGCCTCTTGTGGGAGACTACCGCGGGCGACGTAGCCGGCTTAACTTCTGTGTTCGGAATGGGAACAGGTGTTTCCTGGCTACTATGGCCGTCTTCATATTCACTAAGGAGAGGGGTTTTTAAAGCTTTTTGCTCTTTCTTTCTCATGGAGTATTTGTTTATCTTTGGGAGAGACCATCTCTTGTCTTTTGGAGAGCTGGTGTCGTATTTGAAACGGAAAGGTATCGAGGGGAAGCTCATAGATTTTAACGAGTTTGGCGCGATTTATGATCTTCCTGCCTTTAACCCTCGTTGGATTGAGGAACTAGGAGGAATTCTCAAAATTGCAAAGATCGAATTTAATTTCCAGGATCTTGAAGAAGTCGATGAAAGAAAGCTGAAGTTTCTTGAATACCTTCCTGAGAAGTTTGCTTATGGCATTAATATCTATGGAAGCTTCGATGTTGATTTCTGCAAAGAGATGCTTAAGCGATTTTTTAAGGAACAGAGATTTAAAGCATTTGAAATTCCCTCCCAGGAATCTTTTTATGGATGCCTCCAAACTCTGCCGTCTGATATTCTGCGGAAGAAACTCGTTGAGACTGAAAGTGACTTTATTTTTTTCGAGGGAAAAAAGAAGTATTTTGCGCGGACTGTTGCTGTCTCTGACCCTTTTGCACTTGAGAAGAGAGATCTTGAGAGGCCTGCAAGAAATCCTCTGGAGGCAATTTCCATCAGACTAGCGAAAATTCTTATTAATCTGAGCCAGGTGAAGCAAGGAGAAACTCTGCTCGATCCTTTTTGCGGAATTGGAACGATTTTGCAGGAGGCGGCTTTGCAGGGCATTGATTTTCAAGGAATTGACCTTCAAAAAGAAAGGGTAGAAGACGCTAAGAGAAACTTAACCTCTGTTGGCATCAAGATTTTTGGAAAGATACGGCAAGGAGAGGCTACTCGACTCAGCGAATATTTTAAAGGAGAAATCGACGGAATTGCTACTGAACCTTACCTTGGACCGCTTATTAAAAATCAGCTGTCATTTGAAGAAGCGCAAGTGAGGATGAAAGATCTTGAAAAACTTTATCGAAAATTTTTTCAAGAGGCTGTCCGGGTTTTGAAGAAAGGAGGATTTCTGGTTGTTGTTCTTCCCTACTTTAAGACGAGGAAAGGAGAGATTTTTCTTCCTGTCGAGGATATCCTGCCAAGGGGACTTCGGGCATATGATCCTCTTCAGGGAATTATTGAGAAAAGTTTTCCATTAAGGTATGAAGAAAGGAAGATAGGGAGGATGATTTATGTGTTGAGGAAGGTTTGAGATAAGAATTAACTTTTTAAATTAACCTATGCATGAAATAATGCGCGGGAGTGCCGGAGTGGTCAAACGGGATACGCTCAAGAGTAAAGGTTTATAGAAATAATCTTTAATCAAGAAAAACTTTGAAACGTATTGGCTTAGTGCCTACAAAGGTTCGAATCCTTTCTCCCGCATATGTAATGTGACCAATGTTCCCTTGATGTTCAACCTTCCTTTTCTTTGACGATGATTCACCTTCTCTTTACGAGAAGCATAAGCTTAAAAATAAGAATTTCTATCTGTTAAAGAAGAGAGGTGTTTATGTTTCAAAAGAAGCCTTATCCAAAGATGAGGCATATTAAGTCAAGGGCGAGAAGAAATTTGCAGAAGATTGTCTCTCACCAGCCAAGAAGTTATGTTGTTGATACTTCTTCTATTATCAATAAATTTCTCCCTTCATTGATTAAGAAAGGCCTTCGAGGAAGGATTCTTATTCCGAATGCAGTGATGGCTGAATTAGAGAGCCAGGCGAATAAGGGCTTTGAAACAGGTTTTATTGGCCTTGAAGAGATTGTGAAACTTCATCGATTAAAGAAAGAGCATAAGATTGAAGTATTTTTCGAGGGGTTACGGCCAGGAGAGCATCAGATTAAATATGCGAAGCATGGTGAAATCGATGCCTTGATTCGCGAGAGTGCTTTGAAAAATAAAGCAATTCTCATTACTTCTGATCTTGTACAAGCAAAGACTGCGCAAGCGTATGGACTAGAAGTTATTTTCTTGAGGCCGAAGGTGAAAAGGGAGAAGAAAGGATTTTTTTGGTTTAAGAAGTAGAATGTCGAAAAATTTACATTTTTGAGCACTCTCAGAATCCCCTTTCCACAATATCGACCTTTTTTGAAAAGAAGCAGGATTCTGAAGTTTTAAAAATGAAGATTTCTTGCATGGAATGAGCTCCTGTAGCGCAGCTGGATAGCGCAAGAGGTTCCTAACCTCTAGGTCGCAGGTTCGAATCCTGCCGGGAGCGTTTTTGAGACGGGATTTTATAGGTCCCTGGCAGGAGAGTAAAGGCATAATAAGGTTTAAAAGATTCTTTTCCTCCTCCACCTATGCGCTGGTGGTCCAGCGGTTAAGACTGCTGCCTTCCAAGTAAAGATTCTTAAAAAGAATCTTTAAGCAAGAAACTTACTGAGGATAGCAGCATACCCGGGTTCGAATCCCGGCCGGCGCATGCATCACCACTATCTTTAAAAATGAGATGTGGGATCCTGTAAGAAATAGGTTATCACATTTTGCCTTTAACGTCCAGGCAAGATCATTTATTCATAATAGGTTACGATGACTCAAGAACAGCCGCAACATCAGGAGCAAGGAAAGCCAGAGCATGCACACCCCAAGAAGCCAGCCTATGATCGTATTTACAAAATTATTCTTATTCTTCCTTTAGCTCTTCTTATTTTCTCTTTTGTGTACATGTTCCAGTTTTATCAGGAAAATAAAGATTTTATCCATAAAGATATTAGCTTGACAGGAGGCACATCAATTACTGTCAATGGAGAAGTAGACATTGTAAGATTAAAGGATTTTCTCAATGGAAAGTTAGAGGACTTTCAAATGAAAGAGATTTCTGATTTGAGGACGGGGAAGAAAATTGCAATTATTATTGAGACAAAATCTTCTCCTGACGAAGCAAAGAAGATTTTAGAGGAGTTTCTAGGATATACGCTGGATGAGAAAAATAGCAGCATTGAATTTTCCGGAGAGAGCATTAGCGCTGGTTTCTACAAGCAGCTCCAGATTGCGATGATTGCGGCGTTTATCTTAATGTCTATTGTCGTCTTTTTTATCTTTAGAACATTTGTTCCCGGTTTTGCAATTATTTTGTCTGCATTTGCAGATATTCTTATGACTTTAGTAGTAGTAGATATCTTCGGTTTCAAGGTGTCAAGCGCAGGCATTATTGCATTTTTGATGCTGATTGGATATTCAGTGGATTCCGACATTCTGCTTACTACGAGAGTCCTTAAAACCCGAGGGGAAAGCATCAACGCGAGACTTTGGAGCGCTTTCAAGACAGGAATGACCATGACCCTTACCTCTCTTGCTGCAGTTCTGGTCTCATTATTTATTGTTTCTTCTATTTCTGATGTTCTGCAGCAGATCTTCACTATACTGACGATTGGGCTCTTCTTTGATATCTTCAATACTTGGATCACGAATGCGAGCATCTTAAAATGGTATGCTGAGAAGAAGAGGCTGGGTTGAGATGGAAATGAAGAAAGAAAATGCTATTAACCTCTGGAGGACAGTATGAAATTTGGATGGAAGAAATTCATTGTTAAAATGAGCAAGGAGCTATCATGAAACTTGGATGGAAGATCTGGCTGTTGATTATTGTCATCGTCCTCTCGATAGTTTCTATCAGGCCGAATTTCTTTGGAAAGGGTGTTTTGATTACGAGTGTGGAGAAGAATTCTACTGCATCTCAGCAGGGATTGAAACAGGGAGATCTTCTTCTAACAGTGAATGGAGAGGAAATTTCTACGGTTGATGCATACGGAGCTGCGCTGGAGAAGGCGTTTACTCAGGAGAAGGTTGATAACAAAACAAAAGTAATATTTACAACTAACCAGAAGAGTATTATTTTGTACCTTGAGAAGGATCCTGAAATTACCGTCTCTGAACTTCCGAGCACGAGGATTAAGACCGGGCTTGATCTTGCAGGAGGGGCTCGCGCTTTGGTAAAAACAGAAAAACCTCTTGGAGCGCAGGAGATGACTGATCTCGTTGCGATTACAAGCAATAGGCTTAATGTCTTTGGATTGCAGGACATTAAAGTTTCTCCCGTGACTGATCTTTCAGGAGAGAGATATTTGCTTGTAGAAATAGCTGGGGCGACTCCTTCAGACATCAAGGATCTTATTTCCAAGCAAGGAAAATTCGAGGCAAAAATAGGAAATGATACGGTTTTTGTCGGTGGAGATGAGGATGTTACCAACGTGTGCAGAAACGATGCTACTTGCGCAGGCATTGAGAGCTGTGACCAGGCTGCAGAGGGATATTTCTGCAGATTTCGCTTCGCGATTTATCTCAGCGAGAAAGCTGCGCAAAGGCACGCAAATATCACGAAGAATCTGAAAGTGAATACCTCTGCCCAGGGAGGCTATTTAGAGAAAAGTTTAGACCTCTTTATTGACCAGGAACTTGTTGATACCCTTCTCATCAGCAGTGATCTAAAAGGGAGAGCAACGACGCAGATTAGCATTCAGGGTAGCGGTAGTGGAAGCACCCTTGAGGATGCGCGAAATGATGCGTATGCTTCTATGGGGAAATTACAGACGATCTTAATCACGGGAAGCATTCCCTATAAACTTGAGATTGTTAAATTAGACACGATTTCGCCCTTGTTAGGATCTCAGTTTGTCTTTTATATTATCCTCGCAGGCCTTGCATCTATTCTTGCAGTTTCTTTGATTGTTCTTATTCGCTATCGGAATATTAAACTTTCTCTTGCTGTCTTAACAACGAGCTTTTCGGAGATTATTATTATTCTTGGGCTTGCGGCATTTATCAAATGGAATCTGGATTTACCGAGCATTGCAGGCATCCTGACCGTCATTGGCACAGGAGTTGACCAGCAGATTGTTATTTTAGATGAATCGAAATTAAGGAAGGAGAAAATTGGAATTATTGAGCGATTAAAACGAGCATTGTTTATTGTTGTCGCAACGTATTTTACTGCTTTGGCATCACTGCTCCCGCTTTATTGGGCAGGGGCTGGACTTTTGAGAGGTTTTGCGGTAACGACGATGATGGGAATTACTGTCGGTGTTCTTATCACAAGGCCTGCATTTGTGGAGATTATCAGGAAGATGGAGAAGTGAAGAGCAGTTGATATGAAATGCGAGACGAGATTGCTGAGATTTATGATAAAGAAGAGGATGTTACTCTGATTGTAGAGAGGCTAAAGCATTTTTCTTTTGAGAATTTGTATAAGACTCCTCATTTTTATTACTCAGTTGAAGAAAAAGGAACAAATATGCACTTTTTGAAAGAAAAATTCGCAGAGCTTGATAGGATTAAACTTATTGTAAAGAGAAAACATCGGACAAGCGGAAAAATGAGTTACGATTTTTATTATGCGCTGGAAGATGAACTACCCCGCCCTAAAGGGCGAGGTATCAAATAATAAAAAATGTCGTCACAAATCAACCCAGGGCTGAGAAGAGCTAATGTAGTGTTGAACAGCTTCGCTAGTTGTGTTTCCAACACTTCTGAAGAATTTTCCTGGA
>ORJL010420598.1_pt1 | contig 26769 bp, 36 predicted proteins | sample 1779941 | NCBI WGS metagenome assembly ORJL01 (sample SAMEA104232317, study PRJEB22302) | groundwater metagenome | biome: forest; feature: aquifer; material: groundwater | place: USA | collected 2011-08-07 | depth 5.8 m
AGTATAAATTGCAAAGTCGACCCGAGCTACCTCGACAATTTTGCTAATCATACTGTATATTAATTCAGTCGTCGACTGGCGCCACGGGTTCCCGTCAGTTATCTTAGCCAGCGCCACTACCTCTTCTTCCAATCGTTTCTTCTCTCGCATATCCCTGATAACCAGCACCATGGCGTCTTCTTGGCCGACAGCCGAAGGAATTTCCGAACAGCTTATACTTACAGGTATAAACTGCCCGTCCTGAGTGCAAATATTAATTTCGACAGCAGAGGACGACTGACTGGTAATCCAGATGGGATCTGCTATGCAGCCAGATTTGCAGATAGGCTTCTGGAACCAGTCATGGCATTTCAGGACATCATTACAACTGAGCGAGCCAAATTCCTCCTGTTGCCTTCCCAACAGCCGGGTAGCGGCCGGATTAAGAGTTTTTATCATTTTATCATGGCCGATTACCACTATAGCGTCAGCCGAGTGTTCAAACACCAAAGCTAGTTTTTCCCTTTCAATAGCCAGTTTGAGATCTAGATGCTCGATATAAACAAAAAGCTTGTGCCAAAAAACGACAATTACCGCCAACATAATGATTACAGAAAAGAAATTCTCCCGCCAGCCGGGAAACAACCACTCAAAAAATTCATGGAGAGGATAGTGCCGCATCCATTCATAAGTACCGATAAAAAGAGTAATCGGAACAATAAATAACCAGCGTAAGTGCTTGAAATTCATGTCGTCACCCTTTCTTTGTTAACTGGCATATCAGTAAATTATAAAAAACAGTAATTGTAATGATGAAAACTAAATTTTTACCATTTTTATATGTTTATCATTAATGTATATCTTATACTATCAAAGTAATTATATCATCATTTAGTGAGTGATCCAAAAATAGCACAACCACCTAGATGGACTACTCCTCAATATTTTGGAGAATTTATTCAACTTCATTATGCGAAAAATCAGGAGAAGAATCCTTCCGATTTTGCTAAACAAGAAATATCCATGAAATAATCTGACGAACGGACAAAGGATCCCTCACCAGATAATTTATGTTTAACATCAAAACAGCGAGAATACTTTCAAAGGCAAAAAACCTATAGAGCCCATGTGTCCTTGCATTTCTGATCGACACCCTTGAAAGATAAAGTATAATCAAAGAAGCAACTATAAAAACTATTACCCTGAAAAAAACATTCTCCATCTACATATTCCACCCTTTCACTTCTAACGGCGTCTAATGCTCGTAGGGTTTCAATTGGGTCATTTTATCTCTTCTCTATCATCATTCCATTTCACAAGATGAGAACTAATAAATTCGATAATTCTATTATTTTCCTCTTTTCCTGAACCAGCAATGGATAATGGTTCTCCAAAGGCCATATGAATTGGTTTACTACGATTGATGGGTCCCAAATCCTTCAAGTATTTATCGTTTTCCCAAAAGTCTGTCTTTATTGCAATAGGAATAACCTGAACCTTAGCGTTATTTGCCAACTTTACTCCTAAAGAGTTAAATTCCTTCGGTATAAAATCTACGGTCCTTGTATTTTGAGGAAATACAATAATTGAGGTTCCATTTGCTAATAATGCTTGTCCCAAATTCATGACAGTTTTAAAATCTTCTCTAGAATTCGACCTACTTACAACAATTGGATTGCGCGAACGCATAACTGGCCCAAAGAACGGATGTCTAACAAGACTATCTTTCACGACAAAGGTTACCTCCATAATTGGAGCGATTAGGCAAGGAAATACCATGGTCTCAAGTGTACTCATATGGTTACTAATAAAAACTACGGGTCCTTGGCATTTGTTTAAATTTTCAAGCCCTGTGATATGAAATCTACCCCCACAGCCCTCAATTAACTTGAAAATATCATACGAAGATAATGCCCATGCCTTAGTATCATATCGTCCTTTCAGAGCTGCACTGCGAGCTTTAAGTACGATTGAAAAAAATTCACCCATAAAATACAAACGAGTATTTAACATTAATCTATCCAAAAACAGACGGGGGGTATTTTCCTTAGTGTGATATGTGTCTGTTTCAAAAAAGCCCTTCTTCAAAGTTCCCTTCCTCCTTGCACATTTCAAATATTCGAATTGACTACGCCTAGCTCGTACGGGCCTTATTCTTATGATGTAACATCATTTTACATTTTGGGTGTTATTAATGATGAGTCATTCGACAAAGCAATTCAAAAAACCTGTCTGAATTTGTCGATAATTATTTGGACTTATCATTTAGATAATAAAAATCTTAATTCTATAATATTCCCCTTAGTATAATCCGATCATTCGAAACTTCCAATTGTTCGTCCATTTTACCAAGCTCTCCATTTGAATTATTAAATTAACTTTTGAAAGCTCACCATCGATAACATGACAATAACGTTGTGCGGATTCCCGACGCGTCATAATACTTTCATACCATTAGGTGACTATATCGAGGCGCAATGATGCTTTCATTCTACAAAGTATTGAAAATCCGTTGTTATATTGATCAGGAAACCTTTAGTTCCCCTTAACTTAAGGCAACCCAGTAACATATCTTGTATAAGGTCTAAAATTATGACTCTCTTTTTTATAGTCATGTTTTAATCGAGGGGGAATTTTTGTGGGAGTACAAGATACTGGTTGCCTGAGTAGAGTGCCTTGGGGTTATGGATTAGTACGTTCGTATGATGGAAGATGTCATTTCTACCTCAGTAGTAAATACATACGGTCCAACTTTCGACTTAAAGATTTCAACCCAGCAAACGTTCATCCATACGGAGTTATGGAGAAACTCGTTGCCCAATTGCAAACCATGAGATATTCCTTAGGGGTTCCGATAATTATTACTAGCGGATACCGTCGAGAATCAAACACCCATGGTTCTGGATTAGCGGCAGATATTGTTGTACCAAGAAAAACGTTTATTCAAGTAACACAAGCAGCTTATAATGTAGGGTTTCGAAGGATCGAAGTAGTTAGACGTTCCGGCACCTCTTTTTGGAACTTAATGAGCGTTGGGGGGCACATACATCTAGATGTATATGACGGAAGCGGAAATAACACTGGTGGAACAATGTATGATTGCCCCTCGTGTGATGGAATACCCTGTTATCCATGGTACGCTTGGGGGATTCAGGGTGGGTGGTGGGCGACAAGTCGTCCTAATACCTTTTACCAATTGATGCAGAATCTTAAAAAAAACGCCGGATATACCGGATACCGTGGTTGCTAAGTTTCCTAACTTGATAAAACTGACCCCAAACTTTCGCGGCATTAAAAGGCTGTTTCTAAATTTACGGCACAGGACACCTCTCAACTGATAAAAAAGAGCCCCTTTTCAGTGCTCTTTAAAATATATTTCTCTTATTTACCTTTAAGTGAAGAAGTCGTCCGCACGGAAAAACTGGCTACAATACCATAATACAATACTACTGAACCAATTGCTTGGAACAAGTAAAAAAGCTGATATATACCTAAATATTTTCCGATCGCTCCACCCATGGAAAAAACTAAAGCACCTAGTGCGATCCACAGATTGTAGGATAACCTTGAACGATACCAAGAGTACAACGCCCCCAGAAATAACGCCATTGCTCCAATACCGCTTAATAAAGCAAAATAGATTCCGATTCCTTCAGGAACAAACCCCTGAGCTTGTTCCCCTGCAGGCATATTCAAAATCCCTTGGACAGGTGTAATGGAAAGGGTGTATATCATTGCTAATGCAATGATACTCGGCGTATTCCTCAGCTGTTATCTTGTCGACTCCCGTTGAATCGGATGAGGAATACTTGCAAAATCCTGCTCGCACTTCCTCTAACATAAACGTTATATTTTACTCTATATTACTATATATTATCTTCTAAATTGGTAAAATTGGGCATAATATTCTTAAACAACTATTTGGAAGGTGATATGATATGGACAAGGAAGATAAAGATAAGGTTAGTAAGGAGGCGGAAAATATGCAAACATTTACCAAAGAACAAGGCTACAAAGGATTATCTTTATCCTCTAAAAAATTAAAAGAAATTACCATTTCTAATGCTGTCTTCGAGTCTATTCAATTCGAAAACCATTTAATTCATCCAATGTTAGTTTATCAGGATCCTTTCCCGACGTATTACAATATTCGTTTAACCGCCTAATATCATACCGTGGTGTACGATCTGAAAACGGTATTGTAAATTGGCCTTGACCCTCTTCGGAAACCAAACGATCTAAAAGAATATAACTACGAATAACATTCGCTCTTTTAGGAATTAACTTATTAAATCGTCCGTTCCTACTGGGCTTGGAGGTTATCGATTTCCGCCTGACCACATTTAAGTTATCTGTCATTGTTCCGACCCCCCTTGTCAAAATACCTTGTTACTAATACATTTGCCGCTCTGGTATCAATAAACATCGATTGTGTATTTCCGATTTGTTTTGCCCTAAGGGTCTTTTTATAATGCTCAATGAGGCTAGTCTTAGCAACAAAGGATACGAACCCTTCAGCACCAAACTCAAAACTTAACTTCGCCGCAATGGCAAACAAATGACCACCAACCCTTCGTATCTACCATCCCTACCAATATTCGACGGTGCCGACTCGACCAAACTAACCTCGATAAATCCTTGTCTGAATGCCAACGAAATCAGCCCCTGCAATTCACCTGTTTCTAAAGTAAGGCCATAGACTTTATAACCCTCTTGAAATGTTTGCATCCAGTTAAAGCCCCACCCTTTAATCAATTTCTTGACCTCAAGTGAGGAAAACTCCCGGTATGTTGTTTTCACTAACTGACCCATAGCCTTATCGAACAGACACGGGGTGACTCTATCAATAAATACATCTATTTCCATAATCTTATTATACTATTCCCAAGATCAAATGGCGACCACAAAAATAACATAGATATGGGCATTTCACATAACGTTCCGCGGATTCCCGCAGCGTCCTAACCGCATCCATCTTTGCTAAGTTGCGGGAATACGCTGTTGTACTAAACCGCTGCGCGGTGGCTCTTTTATAGCACCCATTTAATTAGATTCATGATATCATCTTTTCTGTTAATTCTATTAATTCAGGGTGGTCCCCATGCCTGAACTTCGAGATATTTTTAAACGTGTTCGTCTTAAATCTATGTCTCCTGCTCAGGCCAAAGCGTTTAATCAGATTCGTGTCTGTAGAACCTCAACACTTGGTTACCATTCTGAGGTTTGCACGGAATGCGGCTCTGTCGATGTGTCTTATAATTCCTGCCGTAACCGACATTGTCCTAAATGCCAGCAGTCTGCCCAACAAGAATGGATTGAGGCTCACCCTCATGTTCATTGCATCGTTCCTGGAGGAGGGCTTTCCAATGATGGACTTCGCTTCGTACGTTCCCGAAAGAAGTTCTTTATCCCTGTTAAAGTGATTTCGAAAAAGTTCAGAGGTAAGTTTCTTGAAACATCCTCCCAAAATTGAATTTCGTCAGGATAGAAAAGATTGAATCCCCATAGACACAGACCCTCGCTCGGCAGACGGTTCAGTACAACAGGAAGATTTATGACGGTCAGTATGCTCATTTGAATCATTACTTTCCTTGAAGCCACTGATTTTGCCGGGTAGAAATGGGCGATTACTCCCCCAAAACCCCCTCAGACCCGGACGTGCGGATTTCCCGCATCCGGTTCCTCTCATTATGGTTTTGCTAAATGTTGGAGTGCATTATTTTTGGCGCTGGAAGTAGAAAATGATTGAGAAAATCGTTGAACGAGTCCCAGTTCCTCTTGCCTTTCCGTGTCCGTCGGTTTAGCCATTTCAGCCACAGTCGCGATACTGCATGACAAAAAGCTTTAAGACTCTTGTAATTCCCATTAATGCCATAATACTGATAGTGTCCTTGCAGCTTAATACATAGGGTTTTATGCTGATCTCTTATGGGAAGGTGTCGATTGTCCCGACACCACTTTCCTATTCCTTGTATTTTGCTACTCAGACGTTTGCTTACAGTTTTCCGTTTGACAACCCAATTCCCTTTTATACTCCTTCCCCAATAGTGGGTAAAACCCAGGAAGTCAAATGTTCCGCATTCCTCGTCTGATTTCTGGTCTTCTTTCCTCGGTCACCGGAGTAAGAGGCAGATAACTGAATGGCAGTTGCTTCTATCTGAGCAATATAACTTTTAATATCATCCATATGGCTTAAACATAGGGTGATTTTACTCGCTTGAACTTCGCTAATGGTGCCATCAATGGCTAAGGCAATATCGGCTTGTTTCTTAAGCATCGAGCCGTGTAAAAGCGGCAGCAAACTTAAGCATTTCGGGCGATATGTCTATAGCAAAAACTTTCTTGCACTGGTTCGCGACCCGAATTGCAAACTCACCAGTTCCAGTGCCAAATTCCAGGACTAAATTATCTTGTTTAATACCGAGTAGATTAATGATATCCTCCGATTCTTTCTTAATGTCCCTCAATTTTCCCATCCTATTATCGTAGTCCTCTATTTCAGTTATACGGGTATAATCTACTCCAACCTGTTTCATTTCATCATATAGCCACTTAACTGAACCACTCATCTTTTACTCTCCTTTCTCCTCGTGTCGAATTTCAGATAACGATGTATTCCCGTCAAATGTCGCAGATACCTCCATTTTTTACGATATTCCCGACCAATGTCGCGAATATCGCCCTCTACCTGTCATCACCCTCTGAATCGGCGAGCCAATCTAAAGGGCTCCTAATCCGGCCCAATTCTTTCTCACTTACGTGTGTATAAATCTCAGTAGTTTTGGAACTCTTGTCTCCTAGTAACTCCTGGATATACCTCAGATCCGTTCCACCTCTAACAAATGGGTTGCAAAGGAATGACGTAAGACATGGATCGATACTTCTTTCTTTATCCCTGCCCTTTCACGTGCTACTTCAAAAATTCTTTGGGCAGATCTTTCCGATAGATGATCACCCACTATATCACCAGGAAAAAGCCAATCTGTTAAAGGATATTTTTCGTGAATTAACATCCTCTTACTATCAACCTCACTGATTTTAAGACTAACAACCTCACTAACGCGTAAACCAGCGGAGTAAGTTAGTATTAATATAGCCTTATGCTTTGGGTTTTTAACACAATTCAATAACTGAGAGACCTCTTGGCGGCTAAGAACTTCCGGTAATTTGGTTTCTTTTTTAGGCCTTGGTAATCCGATAATAATATCCCGCCTATGTATTACATTCAAGACCAAGAACTTAATTAAGCTGATAGCCAGATTAACATAAGCATGCGACTTGTCTTGATTAAGCAAAGCATAAATTCCAATTCCTTGTGACCAAGCCCCTGAGTTTGTTCACCGACAGACATATACAGCAAAACCTCCGTCAAAACGGAGGTTTTTACTCATTATTAATATAAATTTAGCTCGAAGATGCTCTAGATGGCAAAGTTTTCTTCCACAAGCTTTTTAAAACGACGACAATTATCCACAAGATCGGGGCCGGAGGTAAACAAACCACCACCCATAAGAAATATAACATCCTTTCCGTAAAACTCGGCTAGGAGCGGTATTGACTTGATGTTTATCCCCCCACCGGGGCTTGGAAATATCGACTTAAGATGTCCCATCTCCGCACTAGTTCCCTCGACGATCTGGTTACATTCGGCTTGACTAAATGAGAAACGGCCCCCGAAGTTGGGATAAATCGTGGCATCTGCGCCAGCCATACGCATGAGTTGACCGTACAGGGCATAATGGGAAATTCCAGAATCACCAAGGACGTAACTGCCTTGAAAAGCCGGATGGCTAAAAATCGGGAGAGCGATACTGTCATCTTCCGCCAACTCCTTCATGACACCAAAACCCACCAGACCAGGTGCAATAAGCAGACCCCCTGCCCCGATTTCCTTAGCCAACCTTGCTCGCGGCATCAATGATTTGGCTGGAGCCGTTATGTTAGGCACATAAATCGTTCGGCGTCCTGTTTCTCGATTGGCCCGTTGAACAGCCTCAGTACAGAGTTTTATCCTCTCGGTAAACGAAGCAAATGATTGATCACTCAGTCCATGGTCATCCTTTATAATGTCAATTCCACCGACAGCAAACTGGTAGGCTAGACGGGCTAATTCGCTAGCAGAAAGGCCTAGCGGTTTAAGTGCTGTGAAAAGTAAGGGCCGATGATATACTTGCAAAACCTGCCGTAATCCATCTATCCCAAATCGAGGTCCCTGAAAGAGGCGAAGTAAAGAAGGAGACAAGTGTATTTTCTCTACCCTGATTCCTGGCTTGATACTTATGTTACCGAAAATAACATTCAGCAGTTGCGTGAATTCCGAAGCACAGGTTTCGACTGCATAAGATATCTCTACATGAAAACTATTAGTAGCATTTCGCTCACCCTTACCATTTTGCTTTATTTCCTCGATCGGGTAACTATTTATTAACTGACAGATCTTATTTATCCGGTCTAAACTTTCCAACTGTTCACTAGTCATATTCTGTTTAGCCTTCACTAACAGGTTTATTCTTTCTATCAGTTCACTCTTTAAACTTTGATCTAACGTCCCTATTTGTTCTAATCTACCTAACTGTTCAATCTTCTCATTTTGCTCAATTTCCTCGCTCCTTTCAATCCTACCAAAAATGGAGTCGCGAATCGCTCCCTCTGGCACACACTCCTCCGGAAACTCTATCGTCTGCTCTAAGCAAATATCCTTAGCTATGGCAAGTGCCGTAGACTCATCCCCCATAATCCTATAAACTACGGAAAAACGTTCCCCCAAAATCTGCGAACGCAACAAATCATTGTCCACCTTTATATGCATCATAGGGCCTCCGCTTTAGCCGCACTGTGTACAGGAGCTAAATATACTGCAGCTAAATCACTTTCTTGGATACCGAAGTTAGTGTTGAGCAACTTCTCAATTTCAGAGATTAAGGCCATAGCATCGAGTCCATATTCCTTCATTAAATAGGTCTTACTGGCACCGTGTAGAAAAACATCCTTAATCCCAATGCGTACAAGTTTACGGCCTAATCCAGCTTCTGCCATCTTTTCCGCTAAAATACTCCCCAGCCCACCGATGATCGAATGGTTCTCCATAGTGATTACACCGTACTTAGCCTCAGCAACGGCCTCCATTACGGCAGGGTCGTCAAAAGGCTTCAGGGTAGTAATATGCATATGGTTAATTGTCACACCTTGTTTTTGCAAAACATGTACGGCTCGCATAGCTTCCTCCGTACAAATCCCACTGGAAAACAGGGCAATATCGTTTCCTTTACTCAGTGTCCTTGCCTGGTTGAATTTCATTGGACTATTTTTCGGGAACAATCTGGGAATCTCCCCACGTAGCATCCGCACATAAACCGGTCCCTTAACTTGATCAGCCACCTTGAGCACGGACTCGACATCAGTGGCCTCGCCGCACTCTAGAATGGTCATGTTAGGCAGGCCACGCAGCACAGCAATATCCTCGATCGCTTGATGTGACGCCCCGCCGGGAGTCGTTACACCAGGTAAAAACCCAAACATCGTCACTGGAAGATTGGGATAAGCGATAGACATCGCGATTTGATCGTAAGCTCGTCTATAAATAAAGACTGCAAAGGTATGTATTAACGGCTTATACCCTTCTCGGGCTAAACCACCAGCAAAACTCAGCATATTCTGTTCAGCAATACCCATCGAGAAGAAACGCGCTGGGTAAGTATCCCGAAATAAATCAATTTCCGTTGAACTAGTTAAATCGGCCGAAAGGACTAAGACCTCAGGACGATTTTCAGCCCATTTGATTAAATTATTGGCATGTACTTTGGCTAAAATCTTCATTTCTTAATTAGTCCCTCCCCACTGTTCCTCTCCATCTAGTTTGAACTGTTCCAAAGCGAGTCGGTATTTTTCCCGTTCTTCCTCATGAGAAAAACGCACATAATGGAATTTTGGAGCTCGTTGCTTTAACGTTGGTAACCCTTGACAACTGTCTGTATCACACAAAATTACAGTCGGTCGCCCATCTGACTTCAAACGTCCAAGGGCTGCCAATACATCAATATCATGTCCATCAACCCGAAATACCCTTAGATTAAACCCTTCCAGACGTTTTTCTAAAGGCTCTATATTCATCACTTCACTCATAGGTCCATCACACTGACAGCCATTAACATCAACATAGATACCCATATTATCTAACTTATGATAGGCCATCGCTTGAAGGGCCTCCAAAGTTTGACCTGACTGAAACTCCCCATCAGACATGAAAACCCAAACCCTTCCGGTTTCTCCCTTTAATTTACGGGCCATCGCGATCCCGGCCGCTTGACTAATTCCCTGTCCTAATGATCCAGACATAATTTCATGCCCTGGTGAGTGCTCGGCACCAATCATCTCCACCGTACTTCCATCTTGATTGAAGCTATCCAGTCCCTCTGGAATCATGCGCCCAACTTCAATCAAAGCAGCATAAAGAACCAAGGCATATTGCGACGGTGATAGAAAAAAACGATCCCATTCAGGGCCTTTCTGTCCGTTAAAGTTTGAGCCTGTTAGATAGTCTTGCTGTAGAGGACCAGGAACGCCACGAAACGGCATAGGTGCTAATGGTTGATCCAGACATGCTAAATTCATGACTTTGATATATAGAGTCGCTAAAATCTCTGCAGCTGAACAAGCCTGGCTTAAGTACCCACCCTTATTTTTTACAGTATGTTCCAAGACTCGCCGCCGGATTCCTTGAGCCACTCGGCGAACCTCTTCCTGCCAGCAATCCTCTTGCTTGCTTTGATTCGTTTTAATTTCTTGCCCCAATTCCAATCCCTCCGACCCTAGAATTTATTAATTACAAATTATGCATTATGTATTATGCATTTCTTACCCATCCTTTTGCTATTGTATTGAGGATTTTAACCATTGTAAAGTGTAACTACACTAACAAAAAGAAACAATCACAAACTCCTCGTTCACAAAGTAGAATGATAATCCATTTTCGTAAAAACTCGACCATCGCCAAGCCTTTAGTGTCTCCGTTGCACTTATATTTACCCAATATTTAGGCTTTCTAATACTAAGAGCAAAGGAATGTCAAGGAAACCGAAACTTTCCCTTGACATTCCTTTTAAAATTCTAGCAAAACTATCCTTAAGCATAGTAACAAGTACTTAGGACTAGCCACCTGCTACATAAGGAAAAAACTTAACTTCAGCATTTTCTTCAAGTCTGTAATCTAATTCTCGTTTAATTCCATTGATGACAATCAAACCCAATGATGAACAGGGTACTCCAAGCTGATCCTGCAATTGCTCAACAGAGAAACCAGACATAATCTCCATTCGATACAGGCCTGGTTGGCCAGCATATTTTTCCAAGGGTCCATATAACCTAATATTTATTTGCAAGTGCTCAGCTCCCTTGGTCATGTTACTATTACCCTGCAAATTTGCCCCAAGTTCAGATTATCCCAAGTTCTTGTAACTTGGCTTCTGCAGGTTTACCCTCACGATCCCAACCCCGTAAACTATAATATTCAGCAAGCATCTTCTTAAATTCCTCACGAGGTAGCAGTTTGTCCTTAGTCTCTCCGGTCTTTAGCGTTTCCTTAAATAACCTCTCTGGTAGAGTATCATTATCTTTGCTAAACCCTTCTCTGATATTAAATTGTCTAGCCAAGTTTACCACTCGTTCTCCAACCTGTTCAAGCTCCTGTTCAGTTACAGTCCTACCTAGTATGTTTGAAACGATGCTAGCCATAGTTTCTATAGACAGAGTCCAAAAATCACAGAGAACTAACGAAAATTTCATGGCATTATAATGCTGTAATTCAATGACCAGTTGGGCTTTACCTTCGACAGTAAAGGCATCCAAATCCCCATAAGCCTCTTGTACTACAGGCCAAGCCCGCATATGACAAGCTCCCCGATCAGAATAGCTAAGGTTTCAATATCAGTATCGCCACCCACTTTTAACCGACCTTTATTTAACAAACCAAGCCTATTAGCCGGAAGCAAAAGTACATTTCTTGACCGCTTCAAGGAGCGTCATCCGCCCTTGCTCCTTAACCATTTTTTGAAAAAATCTCGGAAAAGTTCCTGAATCCTGAGGATGACCCATACCAGGTTCACAAGCAAATCCTATAGTATCCGTGGAAACCATCATATTTTCTGATAATAATGCCTGATAAACCTAATTATCCCTACAAGCAAAAGCTATTACCGATTCTTCCTTATACTTAGTTAACTACAATTACCATTACGAAGTTAAAATTTTACCTTTGACTTCTTGTCCTTAATTTTCTAATATAGAGGGTGACCCAAAATTGCATGAAAAGGGAGATACTCATGAGCGTACTAAGTGTTGAGAACGTTACCCACGGCTTTGGCGGTAGACAGATTCTAGAAGATGCCTCTTTTAGACTTTTAAAAGGTGAACATGTAGGCTTAATTGGGGCTAATGGAGAAGGGAAATCCACCTTTTTAGATATTATCATCGGCAAAACGATCCCTGATAAAGGTAAAGTCGAATGGTCTAACCGCGTAACTGTAGGTTACTTAGACCAACACGCTGTCCTTACTAAGGGTAAAACCATTCGCGATGTCTTACAAGAAGCTTTCCAGAAGATGTTTGACCTAGAAGCAGAGATGCTCCAATTATATGACAAAATGGCCGTTACCTCAGAAGATCAGATGAATAAGATGATGGAAGACGTCGGCGAAATCCAAACGATTTTAGAACATAACGGCTTCTATATCATTAACTCCAAGATTGAAGAAGTCGCCAACGGCTTAGGATTAGGCGAAATAGGCCTCGATAAAGATGTGTCAGATCTTAGTGGAGGGCAAAGAACCAAGGTTTTATTGACCAAACTCTTACTCCAAAATCCCACGATCTTAATTTTGGACGAGCCTACTAACTTCTTAGATGCTGAACATATTGAGTGGCTAAGTCGATACCTGAAAGAGTACGAGAATGCCTTCATTCTCGTCTCCCATGATATTTCCTTTGTTAATGATGTTATCAATGTCATCTACTATGTCGAGAATGCTGTCCTAACTCGCTATACGGGGAATTATGAGCAATTCAAACAACTTCATGACGTCAAAAAGACCCATGAGCTTAAGGCCTATGAGAAACAACAAAAAGAAGTTGACCGTTTGGAAGATTTTATTTCCCGTAACAAAGCCCGAATCTCAACTACCGGTCGCGCCAAGAGTCGACAAAAGCAACTTGATAAAATGGAGATCTTAGAAAAGCCTAAAGAGAAAATCAAGCCTACTTTCAAATTTAAAGAAGCTCGGACTCCTGGTCGTGTCATTTTCGAAGCCAGTATGCTCGTGCTTGGTTATGATGAACCCTTAACTAATCCCATGAATTTAAAGCTGGAAAGAGGTCAGAAGGTTGCTATCCGGGGAGTGAATGGTCTAGGTAAAACAACCTTGCTCAAAACTCTCCTAGGTTCTATTCCCCCTGTTAACGGTGAAGTAGAACTTGGCGACTATCTTTACCCAAGCTATTTTGAACAAGAAACTAACCGTAACAACACTAGAACAGCTTTAGAGGAAATCTGGAATGAATTCCCCGTGCTAACGAATTATGAAGCGCGACAAGCACTTGCCAAGTGTGGCCTAACCAACGAGCATATCTCCAGTAAGATGATGGTTTTAAGTGGAGGAGAAAACGCTAAAGTCCGACTATGCAAACTCATGTTGAAAGAGGCTAACTGGTTGGTCTTAGATGAGCCTACCAACCATTTAGATATTGATGCTAAAGAAGAACTAAAAAAGGCTCTTGAAGAATTCAAAGGCACTGTCTTACTCGTTTCTCACGAACCAGAGTTTTATGAAGATTGGGTTAGTGATGTCTGGAATCTCGAACAGTGGACGACGAAAATTGTTTAAGTAAAACGTGATAACCACCGATATTAACCAAAAGCCCTGCAGACCTCATCGGTCTGTAGGGCTTTGTTTCATGTAAACTCAGCAAAGACGTAAATCTACGAATTTAATATGTAATCAGGTCCTTCTACGATACTAATGCTTCAACATTAAGTAATAGCAGAAGCTTTCCATTTAATTTTGCCCACGCCAGTTAAGAATTTGTCTTGAAGAGCAATGTCTGGTGGCGGTTCTAATTCTTAAGGTAGAAATTTTTAATACCTCACTCACTCCGTCTACTTCAAATCCCATGATTAAATCGTTACTTTCGACGATAATAACCCGTCCGTCAAGAGTTTTTTCCACATTGGATACAAAGCCTAGTTTACTTGCTAAATTTACGATTGTAACAATTTGACCTCTTAAATTAATAATACCTTGAACATGCTCTCCCGCTTTGGGAACTGAAGTAACTTTTGTAGAATTAATAATCTCTTTAACATTACTAATCGGGATAGCGTACAGTTCTTCCCCTAACTCAAATACAACAATTTGTATTTCATCCACTTCTTTCTCCCTCCTTAACTCTATTGCTTAAACAAAATTGTTTGATTAAAAAGATAAACTTACTTGTTTTTTCAAATGAGAGTCTTCTAGTTCAAGAATTTGACTAGTTTTCCATCTACCTCTTACCCTTGTTAATCTCTTCAGCCAACTCATTTAAATAAGTCCATCGCTCAATGAGCTCCTCCAATCTCCATTCAAGTTCTTGCTGTGCTTTGACGAGCTCCTGCAATAAAGCATAATTACTACCTGCAAGGTTGATTTTATCATTAACCTCTTGTAAGTCTTTTTCTGTGTCGGCAATCAAACTATCTATCTGTTCAAACTCTCGTTGCTCTTTAAAACTAAATTTAGCCGATTTATCTTTCTTCTCTTCTGGCATTTCACTTTTTAGGGGTTCTGACTTTGTACTTTTTTCCTCCTGTGGCTTGTTAACTGGATTACTCTTCTTTGGATCAAGCTCTGGCTGCCCTTTAACATACTCCAGATACTCCGAGTAATTCCCCGTATAATGGGTAATACCCCCACTGTCCTTAAAGGCAAAGATTTTTTCAGCCGTGCGATCAAGGAAATACCGATCATGGGAAACCGAAATGACAGCCCCGGGAAACTCCTCGAGATAGCCCTCTAAAATCGTTAAGGTTTGTATATCCAAGTCATTTGTAGGTTCATCCAAAAAGATTACATTTGGGGCACCCATCAAAATCCGCAACAAGTAAAGCCTTCTTTTTTCACCACCGGAAAGCTTAGCTATAGGGGTCCACTGAAGATCAGGAGGGAATAGAAACCTCTCCAACATCTGTGAGGCTGTGATTACTCCACCATCTCCTGTTTTCAAGACTTCAGCAACTTCTTTAAGATAATTTATGACTTTGAGTTCCCCATTCATTTCCGTATTTTCTTGTGAAAAGTAGCCTATTTTTACGGTATCCCCTATTTCAAGCGTTCCTTGGTCTGGGGTTATTCTTTCAGCCATTATATTCAGAAGCGTTGATTTACCACAGCCGTTGGAACCGATAATTCCAATCCGATCATCTCGGGTAACGATATAACTAAAATCATCGATGACTCTTCGTCCTGCAAATTGCTTACTGATATGTTTGAGCTCAATGACCTTTTTTCCCAGTCGGCTACTACCCACCGATATTTCGATTTTATCCGAGCGCACCTCTAGTCTCTGCTCGTCTAACTTATGAAAACGATCAATCCTGGCCTTTTGCTTCGTCGTTCGGGCTCTAGCCCCTCTTCTCATCCAGGCTAATTCGTTTCTTAAGAGATTTTGCCTTTTACTTTCAGAGGATTGTTCTTGTTCCAAACGCAGCACCTTAGCCTCTAGAAAAACACTATAATTGCCATCATAACTGTAAAGTTTGCCCCGGTCCAATTCAAAAATCTTGTTGGCTACCCTATCCAAAAAGTACCGATCATGGGTAATAATCAGTAAAGCTCCCTTACGCTGATTTAAATACTGTTCCAACCACTCAACAGTTTCGTGGTCAATATGATTCGTCGGCTCGTCAAGAATAAGCAGTTCAGCGGGGGTGATCAGGGCACTTGCCAAAGCAATCCTTTTTCTCATTCCACCGGAAAGTTGCTCAACTAAAGCATCGAAATCCGTAATCCCTAGTCTAGTTAAAACAGCCTTAGCCTCAGTTTCTAACTGCCAAGCATTTTGCTCATCCATTCTTTGACTTAAGGCGATCAGTTTTTGCTGTAACTTTCCCTCATCTGGGTGATGTTGCAACTTTTCTAGAACATATTCATACTCCCTGAGCAGTTGCATCACCGGAGAATTCCCTCTAAAGACTTGTTCAAGCACTGTCGTCCCACTCTGAAAGTCAGGATTTTGGGCTAAGTATTCAATATGTATACTGCTGCCGGAAGTAACTTTGCCTTGATCAGGTGTTTCTAAACCAGCGATAATTTTCAGAAGAGTTGATTTGCCAGTCCCATTAATACCGATTAAGCCAATCTTTTCGGCTTGCTCTATCCCAAATGTAATATTCTCAAACAATGTCTTGGTTCCATAGGACTTGCTTAAATTTTCTACTGATAATATGTTCATTCGTATTTTCCCTTCAGTACGCTAGAGTAGACCCTGTGCTTCTATTATAGCAAATATTCTTGAGTTCCGTAAAAATGAGTTTTATCTCCAAGTAACCTCTACCTGTAAGGTAAATTATTTTAACCTTTTCAAGACTTATATTAAGTTGCTGATTAACCGCCTGTAAGAGTTATGTTATACTAAAAATAACTCTTACAAGGTTTACCTATTCCAGTTAGGAAGAGAGAGAATGATGAACATAGAACAAGTTATTAAAGCACTCTCCGGGATGTTACTTTTTAAAGACTTACCCCAAAGTAGCCTTAGACGATTAGCTGTTAAGATTATTGTAGGTAACTATAATAAAAACACTATAATCATTAATAAAGGGGATATTGGTAAAAATATTCACATTATTGTTTTCGGTTCGGTTAAAATATACATTAAATATCCCGAAATGGAAGAAACCGTCTTAAAAATTGCTGGCTATGGTGAAATCTTTGGGGAAATGGCCGTACTGGACGGTTACCCCAGATCCGCAGATGTGATAGCCTTTGAAGACACACAACTCTTCAGCTTAAAACAAGAAGATATCTTGCAATTCTTAAAAAGGCATCCGGAAGTAGCCTTAAAACTGTTAGGAATAATGAGCACCAAAGTACGCAATACCAATGAACTGCTCTTGGAACGTAGACAGATGGAAGACAAGCTAAGATATTTAGGCCAACATGACCAGTTAACCGGACTTTATAACCGAACCTTCTTTTATGAAGAATTACGACGCTTTGAAGCAATCAGTTATAAAACTGCGCGAGTAAAAGACAATAGTGAACAACCTACTGATTTGCCAGATCTGGTTGCATTTTTAGGTAAATTATGCGGTTTGTCTGAGCAAAAGTTGGTCGAACTCAAGATACCTTAGAAATAACTAAGATCTTATTAAACCATAAACACGACCTAATTCATAAGGCTGTTGGTTGGATGCTCAGGGAGATTGGGAACAGGGAATTCAATATAGAGTACGATTTTCTAAAAGATAACTACAAAGATATGCCAAGGACAATGTTGCGTTATGCGATAGAAAAGTTTGAACCTGAATTAAGACAGCAATTCTTAAAAGGTTATATATGATACATAAATCCAGATGTTAAACAAGCTGAAAAAACAAAAATAGGGTAAGGTATTAATGGTTTGAGTATATTCAAGTTCTAGATTACCTTCCTGGAATATTAATAACCTGACCCGCAAAGATAACATTCGGATTAGTGATCGTCGGATTAACTTGTAGAATATCTTCAACTGTTAAATTAAAACGAGTGGCAATGATAAACAATGAATCACCAGGTCGAACGATGTAACTGATTATTCCCGTAATGGGCTCACAATTAGCACCTAAAGCTACCCAAGTTTCCCTATCTACACCACCAGTAATCTCAAGCTCTTTTAAACTCCGTTGGAAGGTCAAAAGGGCGGCTTGAGTTCTCAGTCCAAATATACCATCGATCGCGCCAGGGCTAAAACCTGCAATCCTAAGAAGTATTTGAAATCTTCTAACGTCAGAACCTCTGTCTCCTTGGTGTAAAAATGGACAATTCGCATGAGTAAGAGAGGGAATAACTAGTGTCTCTCCCGGAAAAATCAGATTAGGGTTGGAGATTTGTGGATTAACTGCAATTATGGCATTCACCGTTGTATTAAACGTTTGAGCAATGGTAAAAAGAGTATCACCTGTTTGAACAACATATGTCATTAAAAGAACCCCCTCAGCTTATAGTTTGCCTGCTATATCCTATGGGTTCTTCAATGATTTTGATAGTTTAGTGGTTTGATGCAAACTAGCCTTTTAGATCATTAACCAATAGTGAGCTTGATCCTTTTTTAAAATTATACCAATTTCGATTTAAGTCATCGCACTTACTAGTTTAGCTTGATTTCCTTTATCAATGTATAAATTCTTTTTCCGCAAATCTCTCTACTCTCGATTAAAGCAAAGTCTGAAACCAAAAACTCGCCCAATAGTTTTTCCTTGACACTTAAAAGATCGATTTTAGGCAGTTCAGGGCGTGAGGCCAAGGTAATATGTGATTTAAAGTCTCTATTTTCAAGAGTAAACCCAGATTTTAACAGTTCCTGATGTAGGTTGGCCTGTAATACATTAAGTTTAGTCAAACTGCCACCCATTCCCGTCCACAACACGCGTGGTCGAGCTAGAGAAGGAAAAGCGCCAAAACCACCAACGCTTAAGTGGAAGGGCTTACTTTCCTCAGCCCCTTTAATTAAGGCCTTGACAATTATGGGTACGCTACTAGGCCTGAGTTCTCCTAAGAATTCAAGCGTCAAGTGAAAGTTTTCTGGTGATTTCCAAGAAGCCTTAACTCCTATTTGCCGAAGTTCAGACTGAAATCCAACCAAAGTCTGTTTTAATTTTTTCGGTAAATCTATGCCCACAAATAATCTCATCACAAATCACCTTCAAAAAACTTCACCGTAGAACGATAATTAGAGTCCCTACCAGAATCAGTAAAGTACTGAAAACCAACACTCTGGTGATTTTTCCTTCTGTCCCTAATAATAAAGGACCCAATACGATAGGGACCCACACCCGAATGTTATACAAAGAGTTCACAATTACAATTGAGCTAAAACTTAAGGCAGCATTTAAAGTCAGGACAGCTAAACCACCGACCAGTCCCGCCCCAAAAAGCAGCCATACTGTCTTTCTGCTTAACCTTTTAACTTCATTCCAGCCACTTCTCCATGTAAATATAAACGTTTGCACTATGAGAGCGGCCAACCCACCTAGTGCCGATGAGAGTATAGCGGAAGGCATGATCATCAGGCTTAGTTTGCGTGAGAGGTCTGCCCCACTAAAGGCTAGACCCGCCAATAACGCGAAAATAATTCCCTGGTAATTTGTCACACTCTGTTTAGGATTCTTTTGATAATTAAACGACAAACCTGCTTGCTGACCTCCACTAGCTTCGCTTCCCATTATTCCACTGCTCTGTAAGGTTTGAGTCTGACGCTGGACCTGTTCCCTCGATAACCAGAACACGCCCCCTATAACCAAAAGTATCCCGAAGATAGTCATCTTTTCGGGAATTTCCCGCAGGAGCACTGCACTAAATAAAAAAGCAAATAGAGTTTGCGAAAGAGATAAAGAAACAGCACGAGCGGAGCCAATACGACGCACGGCTTGGTAATTAAGTGTACGACCTAAAACGTTGGCGGCAATACCTCCTCCCGCAGCAAATATTACTCCTTGAAAAGTAATTACAGGTAAGTCTTGATGGTATAACACATAGACAAGAAACGAACCATACACTAAGTTGTTGAATACTAGATTTAACATTACCCCTGCAGAAACACTGGCTTGTCTCATTTCGAGCTGTGATAGCATTAAGCTAATCGAAAACAAACACCCAGCAGCAATAGCTAATATTTCGCCCACATTCCACCGCATTTCTGTGTAAATTAATTTGAAATAGCTATGACCATTATGTTTTATTGTCCAACAATATTATGAACATTATCCAAGAAAATACGTAGCAAATTCGGGTCAAACTTTGTTCCACTCTCTGCAACAAAGTAAAAGAGAGCCTAAGCCCTCCTAATTGTCGTTTAAAATAATAAACGCTACAGAAATAATAATAAACAAGACACTTATACCAGAAACAGTTGGCCAATCCCCTTTATTTACCGCGTTTGATATAAGTGGAGTAACTATTATACTTGTTATAGCAAAACCAATATTAAGAACGCGACGGCGCTTTTTCCTACCTGAACCTTTTTCTATTTCTTTCAGGAATGTGTCTAGAATCTGGTCCACTTTTCTATCAATAAGTCCTTTAGCTCTTAGAAAATCCAGCATTTTAACCTTCTCTTTTGGAGATACTGAATTAATCTTATCCTTATAATAATCACGAAGAACCTGTTCCTCTTCATGTCAACGTACTATATCGCGTAAGCTATTCGTCCTTTGGCTCACCAAACTTCTCGCGTAATATATCTGCTAAATCCTTAGCTGACTCCTGTATTTGCTTCATTAAATATTCACCTAAGTCTCTGGCCGTCTCCTCAGACACGTGATTGATTCCTTTCTCTTTTAGGAACTCCTGAATTTCTTTATCCAAATGGAGTTTTGATATGCTTACATCATTAGACTCTAAATGTTTGGCTTGCTGTTTTCTATATGGTTTCTCTAATTCCGAAGAAAGTTCAAAAAGAGCCAGCTGGCAGAACTTTATGCCAGCCACTAGTTGAATCGCGACAGGCGAATGGTTAACCGCAAGAAATGTCATAGTACCTTCGTATCCAGGATTCATATAGCTAGCAGCACTAATACTCAACCCAAGTAGTTTTATACTATATCGTTCAAGAATCTCAGCACCCATATTAGTCGGAACCTTAAAGTATTCATTACACTGAACTAATACCGATTCATTGGGTAGTAACCTAAAGTCCTGTTTAGAGATGTCAAAGATCTCATACTGGTCCTCGGTAACCTTTTTTCCAAGAACGATATTTTCTTTAGAACAATACTTTTTAATTCTGTTATTAAGTGTTTAAATTAATAGTGGCCCCTTCACAGTTGTTAGAGTCAAAAGGAGTAATTAAACCCTGTTCTTGGGCCAAGCGTCTAAGATCTTTATCGCTTAACATAAATTTCCTCCCCCTATTTAGTACATAATATCTTAGGGACGAGTACAATTCAAGACTTTGATAATAAATATATAGGAGTGACTCAAATGACAATGTATCAACACCATAAAGGTGGGGTTTACGAATTTCTTTTTATCGCTATACATTCTGAATCAAACGAAAAATTAGTCATTTATAAAAATGATCAAGGTCAGATATTTGCTAGACCGTTTAATATGTTCTTTGAAAATATTATAAAAGACGGACAAGAAGTGCCTAGATTTAAAAAAATAGATATAAATTTAGATGTTATATAAATCGTAAAAATAATATTCAATTTAAACTAGAGGGACTTCCTTCGATGAAGTCTCTTTTTAGTACACTTTCTTTAGCATTTCGTCTAACGTCCCGCGTATTGCCAACGCGTTCCAACCGCTTGCATCCCTGCTTAGTGTCAGCAATACGCTGTTAGGTGGATTTGGAAAATATTTTCTTTTTAGGACAGTCTCTATTTTCAAGAGTAAACCCTGATTTCAATAGTTCCTGGCGTAGGTCAGCTTGTAATAAATTAAGTTCAGTCAAACTACCACCAATTCCCGTCCACAACACGCGTGGTCGAGCCAAAGAAGGAAAAGCTCCTAAACCGCCTACGCTTAAGTGGAAGGGCTTGCTTTTTTCATTGTTTTGGTAAATCGATGCCTACAAACAACCTCATCATAAATCACCACAATTCATGGAAATTTTATCTTCACTTATAGCTACCACGTTATCCTGTTCATAGCTTTACTAGCTATTCTCCCCAAAATCCCGTTAATTCTATGGTAAACATCGAATAATCGACTTTAACGTTTAAAGGGTTTGCGACCTCGGATTATTTCTATATCCCTCGCAAACCCTCATTCAATGTGTAATGACAACGTCCCTAACCAATACCTTTATTCTCTTTTCAGTTTTTTAGTTAAATATAACATGATGAAAATAATTTGCAACTTCTTCAGCATACCCACTTAGATGGGGCTTCAATTCAATTGCTTTTAATTCAGCTCCCTCTTGATCATATCCTAAGTCAAGTAAAAATGCATAAGTACTTGTCATCTCCAAGAACTGTGAACTCTGTCCGTTAAGTGACTCCACCAATTCTAATTTTATGTCGTCATTATATATATTCTGTAATTGTTGTTTACACTCTCTACCACGGTCAGTAATTTCATAGACATAAGAATCGCTTTTCTTATTCTCCTCGAGAATTCCTTGTGAAACCATAAAGTTAATTTCGTCTTGTAGCTGTTCAGAGTATGGCCCATAATGATGGTACTGGTACTTAAAGGGTAAATTTGACCAAGAATTATTTCAATTGTCCATTTTTCATGTTTGACTTTCGTCGTTTTCTCTAATGCATGAGAAAACGGCCCGTGACCGATATCATGGAGTAACGCAGCGGTTAAAGCCAAAATCCGGTTTTCATGTAATTCTTCAATGTATTTCCGGTCAACATCGCCCTTTAGGCTGGAAATCTTGTCAATAAACCGTTTCATTAAGTGAGTAACCCCTAGTGAAATTGAATTTTTAACAAACCCATGATCAAAGATGCCACTCCTCCCCAGGCAAACCATGAACCAGTAAAAATAGCTATTAATATAACAGGAATAAACACAGTTAACATTTGGTATTGTGTAATTTTTATTGACAACTCAGAGTTAACCAATATCTGTCCTTCAACTGAATCACCATGATTATCTAAATAAACAAAAGTTAATATATTACTTATGTGTTTACCAATATTTACTGAACTCATAACAAATATGAATCCGAACCACCCATATACAAACTCTGTATCTGACATAAGACTAAAACACACTTATATAAAATATTCCAGCCGTTACAGCTAAGATTAAGAGAAAATAACGAGGATTAAACCAACGGAAATTAGACAAACTTTTTTGCCGAATTGGATTTGATTCGTAAGGTTGTTGATTAATCCAATGCTGAGCGTATTTTCGTTCGTTTGGCACCGACTAACATTAAATAGTATTCTACAGCCATAATAAAGGGAAAAAGAATGACCTCAGGATGCTTCATAATTCACCTCTACACTCTTTGTTTTGCCGACAATCCATTTTACCCAAACCCTATTTCTTCTTATCTTCCTTATCAGCTACCCGCTTCTTCGCTGCTAAAAGTCTAGCACTAAACCCTTCCTCAGGATTATCCTTGGCTACTTTATCTTGACTGTCAGCTTTACCATTATCCTTATTCACTACTTTACCTATAGTTTCCGTACTTTTCGAAACGACGTCCCCGCTCTCCCCCAAACCTCCCACTTTTGTCCGTCTACCCTGCACACTACTTGCTTTTTTCGTGGCTTCCTTATCAACCCCATCCAAACTCCACTCCCCAGACTCCGTCCCACCCAAAGACTGATAAAGCTGTTCCCTACTCGCTTTACGTTCTTTGATCGATTGAATCAGGGACTCTTGACCATGCTCTACTCGTCCATTACTAGTTTGTTTCAACGAGCTTAAACGCTGCCAGAGAGGTCCCGCCCATCTTAAGTTCCAATTAAAACGGCGAGAGGCTATATCAATAGGCAAGAGCAAAACGGCAAACATCAAAAACTTCGGCCAAAGGGGAATTTTCCCCACAGCTTCTGGGGCCTTCAGCTTTCCTACCAGATCAAACTGAACAGGACCAAGGACTTGTCCTCCCCCAGCGGCGGCGAGTTGTTCGAGAAATTTGAGTTGATCAGGTTGGAGCAAAAATTCCGGAGAGTAAGGCTGAACTAATCCGGCAGTCTGTTGGTGAACAACCTTGTTGCCCTCTTTCTCCACCACTTGAATCATGTAAGCTCCCGACTGTTCCATCGGAAAGTCCACCTGATACTGGCCTAGACTTATGGCTGGTAAGATCATATCTGTGGAAGTGCCATTGGGTGCTATGACCTTAGCCTGAATATCACTGGCTTTACGATTTTCTATCGGGATATCCACACTGATCCGACCTATGCCCCCATCACGAGATGTGCTTACATTCAGGCCGTTTCCGTTCTCTTCTGGCAGTGTCCAACTAATCACCTTTCCCCAAAACTGTGGGAATGCGGACCAATTCACCCAATGCTCAGCCCAGCGCCCTTTGCTGTCACTGGTCCAGGCCACCGTTCGCCCCAGCCCATAGTGCCAACGTGCCAAAACCGGATCACCTTCATGGCTTGTCAGGATAACTTCGGCTGTATCTTTAGGTGTAGTAGCAACATAGCCCAGAAGCTGAGGGAATCCCTCGACAGCAGGCAACATACTGGTGGACCCTGTGACTATCGGTGTAAAAGGCTCTTGTACAAAATAACTGCGGGTGACCATCATGGTTTCTTTGGCGAAAATCTTCGGAATATTGTCAATCTGATTGGTAAAGTAATACCGACCATGTCCCTCCTGGGCTAAATAAGAAAGTAAAGAGTTATCTGAATCACTACCTATCGCTACCACTGACAATGTTATATTGTCTGCTTCCATTTGCTTAAGTAGTTGTTCATAATTACCCCCATACTTAGAGACCCCGTCTGATAAAAGAATAATATGTTTAACCTTAACCTTGGCCTCTTTCAAAGCCTTATAAGCTGCTTCCAAAGAAGGGTACATATTCGTCCCGCCACTGGGTTCGATCGAGCCAATTTGCTCTTGAACCCATTTTTTATTAATTAACGGCGCAGTTTTAACCACCCATTTATATTCACTATCAAACACGATCACACCCAGTTGGTCCTTGGTATCCAAGATTTCTGTCGCCCGTAGTGCAGCCTCTTTAGCCATATCCATTTTGGTTACACCATTTTGGGTATGACACATACTACCTGATTTGTCCAAAATCAAATTTAAACCCACACTGGGAAGTTCGGCTTTGCCCGTAATCTCCATATTAACCGGCAACGCTTTCTCCACAGGCGTTTTATAAAAACCTCCCGGTCCATAACTATTCTCGCCCCCAACCATGACCAACCCCCGGCCTAAATCGCGGGTAAAATTTTCTAAAGCTAGCATTGTCTGATCCGTCATGTCCGTCGCGGGTACATTAACTAGAATTACTGAAGAGTATTGAGCCAGTCCCGTTAAGGTTTTAGGCATAAAGGCCGGTTCGACAGTTTCCACCTGAAGATTGACCGAGGCTAACGCCGTTCCCAGGGCTTTACTATCCCCTGGTTTTCCTTCCACAACCAAGATCCTCGGCACACCTTCGACCTGAGTAATGGCCTGTCCAAAGTTATTTTCTTTCTGCGTATCTTTAGCACTGATAACCTCAAGCTTATAGGTATGTAAGCCTGTCTTCTCAGCACTTAAACCCCAGACTAGTCTACTGGTTCCCTTTCCTATCTCAATTTCTTCTTCCCGTAATACTTTGTTATCTACCATGATCCGAACCGAGCCATTAGTTGAAATCGTACTCTCCAATGTAGCCTTTAAGTCAAAAAATTCTCCTTCTTTAAGACGAGAAGGAACATCCACGGTTTTCACCAAGACCTCAGGTCCACTGGAGGTAGCGATAGGTAGAACATCCATCCGAATCCCTTGCTGGTTTAACAATTTAGCCTGTTCCAGAGCGTTCCCCCGGTTTTGTTTGCCATCCGTCAGCAAGATGATATGTTTGCCTCGCTCCTCAGGCATTATCGAACGAGCTAATCTTAGTCCAGCAGCTAAGTCTGTATAGTTAGGGTCAAGTACAACTTGCAATCCTTTAAAGTCAGGCTGGGAATCAACAGGGTATTCAACCATCGGCTTTTTCCCTAGGCTCACGACCCCTGCTCCCATTGTTACTGGCAAAGCAGCTAACGATTGACTAATCCACTCACTGATTTCCTTGCTTCTATCCTGTAAAGAAGCCGAGCGGTCAGCCACAAAGACCACGGATTTTTCCTTATGACGGAAATTGAATTGCAACCCGGCCAGTGAAAGTATCAGTATGCCAACTAATAATAAGCGCAACCCTAAAAAGACCTTCTGTTGCCAAGAGATAAAAGCCTTAGTGCTTATTTTCCAGAGATAAACGTAATATGCAGCTAAGACAAACAAGAGCAGATAGAGCGGCTGAGAAAAACTAATGCCCACGTAAATACACCCACCATTCCACCGCTAAAAGCAGCAAGGCAGTCAAAACAACCCAAGGCCAAAACTCCCATTTAACCTTGGTACTCACTTCGACATTAAGATCTTTTTTGCCAAGCATCAGATGAATAATCGGCTTAACTTGAGATTCTTGAGGAGAGGAATAATTAACAGCGATCGAGCTAAGCTGTTTTTCCCCCTTACTCACCTGTTCGAGCTTATATAATCCCGGACTCAACTGATCAGTTGCTTTAATGATCGGAAAGGGCGGAGCAAGCGGAATCTTATGGCCCTCCGGTGGATAGAGGTTCACCTCATCCACCTGGGGCCGCACAAGCAGTTCCAAGGGGGTCCCAATCTTCACCTGAGTTTCTGTAGGGTTTACCACTGGCAGAAGCCATTGGGTTAAATTCTGAATCAAAATAGGAAAAGCCGCTCGCAAAGGTAAATCCGACTGATGTAAATCAAAGCCGAAAACTGCGGCTCTTACGCGATCTACTTTACCCACAGCTAACATGGTCCGCTCGCCGCTTTTTAGGAGCGCTTGCCCGTCAGTGAGGAGTTTTAGGTCTTTACTCGTGGCCACATGAATATCAGCCTA
>ORJL010208273.1_pt1 | contig 26750 bp, 30 predicted proteins | sample 1779941 | NCBI WGS metagenome assembly ORJL01 (sample SAMEA104232317, study PRJEB22302) | groundwater metagenome | biome: forest; feature: aquifer; material: groundwater | place: USA | collected 2011-08-07 | depth 5.8 m
CTCAAGGAAATCTCGTACATCCACGCCGAAGGCATGCCCGCAGGCGAGCTGAAACACGGCACCTTGGCATTGATCGAAAAAGGCACGCCCGTGCTGCTGATCAACCCGCACGACTATACGTTTTCCGACACGTTGTCCAATGGCCTGGAAACCAAAGCCCGTGGCGCGCGACTCATCGGCATCAGCGACCAAACCAACGAAGGGTACGACGAACACATCGCACTGCCCCCGACGCCGGAACTGTTCTACCCGCTCGTCGCTGTCCTCCCCCTGCAACTGCTGGCTTACCACGCCGCCGTGGTACGTGGAAACGACGTCGACAAGCCCCGCAACCTCGCCAAATCGGTCACCGTCCGCTAGCCCCACATCGAACGACTCAAAAATAACTCTTGAAAAAACCAAAAACCTAAAGAACGCCGCCCGCGTCAAAAAAAACCCTTTGCCTAAAAAGAAACCGTGAACCGCATTATGCCCACCCGCGCCGTTTTACTGGATCTCGATGGCGTCCTCCTGGACTCCCGCGACGCCTTGGTCAACCTCTACACCGACATGGGCCGCGAATTCAGACTCGAACCCAAGACGCCGGACGAAATCCTGAAGCACAGCGGCCAGACGGACGAAGGCTGGATCCGCACGCTCGCACCCCACCTGGACGAAAGCCAACTCAAAGGCGCCGTCGAATGGTGCGAGAACCACTACGCCCAATCCTACTTGCCCGTCTTTGCCAAGCCCGCGCCCGGCGCGAAAGAACTGCTCTACCACCTCCAAGCGCGGCGCGTCAAGAAAGCCATCGTGACGAACCAGTCCAAAGCCGAATCCGTCGCCTCGCTCAAGATCATCGGCTACAGCGGCATGGACGCCGTCGTGACCTACGAAGACGTCGAAAAACCCAAGCCCGACGCCGCCCCCCTCCAACGCGCGCTGGAACTGATCGGCACGCCGCCACAGAACGCCCTCTACGTCGGCGACACCCAAATCGATTTGGACGCAGGCAAGGCCGCCGGCGTGCGCACCCTCCTGGTCAACATGCCGTGGAACCGCCACATCGAGGCCGAACGCATCGCCCAACTGGACGACATCCTGGTGAAGATGTACAATGCCTGAAAAAACCGATGCGAAAAGAGGAAAGCCCACCGCCGTCATCCTGGCGGCCGGACGCGGACGGCGCTTATGGCCCGTCGGCGAGGCCTTGCCTAAATGCATGATCCGCGTCCTCGGGAAGCCCTTGTTGGAATGGGTGTTGGACGCCGTCCTGCCGCACTGTGGAAAAGCCGTCATCGTCGTAGGCTACAAAAAAGAACTCGTCACCGGCTACTTCTCTCAAAAACCCTACGCCGCCTCGCTTGAATTCGTGGAACAAGCCGAACAAAAAGGCACGGCCCACGCCCTCTTGCAAGCCCAAACCCACGTAGACGGGCCGTTTTTCACCGTCAACGGCGACAGCTTCGCCGAGCCCCGGTTCTACAGCGAATTCGTCCAACACATGCAGGAAAAACCAAGTCAGTGGTTCGGCATGGCCAAAGCAGTCGACGACGCACGGCCCTTCGGCCTCATCCACCAAAAAGACGGACGCATCGCATCCTTCGAAGAAAAACCTAAACAACCCCAAACCGGCCTCGTCGCGTTGGGCAACTACTACTTGCCTGACGCCTTCTTCTCCTTTTTGGAAAAAGTGCCTCTTTCGGCCCGCGGCGAATACGAACTGACCGACGCACTCAACGCCTTCTGCCATGCGCACGAATTGACGGCCCAGGCGTTCGATGGATTTCGCAGCGAAGTCACATACTTCTGGGACCACCTCGACTTGAACATCCACGCGTTGGAAAATCTCATGGACGAAAAACGCGACGGCACCATCGAACAAGGCGCCGTCGTGGAAGGAAAACTGTTCCTCGGCAAAGGCTCGATCATCAAAGCCGGCTCGCGCATCGAAGGCCCGGCCTACATCGGCGAAAACTGCCTCATCGGGCCCAACGCGTTCATCCGCCGCGGATCGGTCATCGAGAACAACTGCCACGTCGGCACGTGCGAGATCAAAAACAGCGTGGTCATGAACGGCGCCAACGTACCCCACTTTTCCTACATCGGCGACTCCGTGCTTTGCGAAGACGTCAACTTGGGCGCAGGCTCCATGATTGCCAATTTGCGCTTCGACAACGAACCCATCCAAGTCAAATTCAAAGACCTCGGCACCGTCGACTCCGGCCGCCGCAAACTCGGCGCCGCCATCGGCTCCGGCACGAAAGTCGGCGTCAACTGCAGCATCAACTGCGGCGTGCTCATCGGCCACAACTGCAAAATCTATCCAGGCGTGCAAGTCAAGCACAATCTCGACAACAACACGACGTTCAAAGGCGACGCGAACGAAAACAACCCGGCCAACGACACCAAAGACAAATGAGCGGGAAAAACAAATGACCACTCCGAACCGCTCAACGAAAGACATTTGTCACCCCACCCGCGACCTGCCGCAAAAAGAAAAAAAACCAAACGCGGCCGCCAACGCAACCGCGGATTCCGCACCCTCGTTCTTCAAAACCTACGACTGCCGCGGAAAATACGGCGTGGAAGCCACGGAACAAAACTGCTTCCGACTTGGCTCGGCCTGCAACGCCTTCAAACGCCCCCTCGTGCTGGGCATGGACTACCGCGAGCACAACGACACGCTTGCCTCCGCCTTCTTCCAAGGCTTCCAAGGCGAAGCCTGGTACGCCGGCCACCTCCCGTCGCCTGCGTTGGCGTACAACAGCAAAGACGGCTGGGCCGTCTCGTTCACCGCGTCGCACAACCCGGCGGGCTACAACGGCGTCAAATTCAAGAAACACCAACGCTGCTTCTTCGAAAACGAATTACAACAATTAAAGCAATGGTACGACTTTTCCAAGCCACCGGCAAGAATAGAATCCAAGCCTCTTCCGTTTGAAGACCCCGCCGTCAAACGCAACTACGTCGACGACTTGCCCGACATCCAAGGCGGCATTTTTGATTTGGCCGGCGGCGCCGCGTGCGCCCTGAAAGACGTCTTTGAAAACCGTCTCTTCGACCGACCCGACCCCCGGTTTGAACGCCATTTGCCTGAGCCCAAAGAAGGCACTCTTGACGTTCTGCAAGCCGAAACCCGCAAGCAAAACCAAGTCGGATTCGCGTTCGACGGCGACGCCGACCGCTGCGTGGCCGTCGACCAAGGCCGCGTCATCGACGGCGGCCACTTGACGGCCTTCATCGCTTCGCACCACGTGCAAGCTAAAAGCAAGGTCTTTGTGACACTCGACACGCAAGCCGAAGTCTTCCGCTTCCTGCAAGAAGAAGGATTGCAGGTCCACTACACGCCAGTGGGCGACGTCCACATCGTTCGCGCCATGATGGAACACGACGCCGCCTTTGCGGCCGAACGCTCCGGCCACTACTCCTTCAAGCAACACATGCCGGATTCCGACGGCATCTACACCGCCGCGTTGCTGTCCGGAACGAAAGCCGGTGACCTGGTCGAATTCACCCAACGCTTCAAGGCCGTCTCGCTCAAGGACGAAGTCCGATTCCAAATCGACTTTGCGCAACTGAAGGCCTGGGCCGAACAAAAAGCCGGCACCGCGAACGTGCAGGACATCGACGGCGTCAAAGCCGACTTGGGCGACTACGCCTTCTTGGTCCGCTCCAGCCAAACCGAACCCAAAATTCGCATCAACGTGGAAGCCGCCGACGTTCCAAAAGCCAAGAAAGGCATGGACGAAGTCAAAGCCGCGATGGAAAAATGCCGCATGGCCTAAGTCCGCCGCACGCTCTTCAAAAAATCAAGCCGGCGCAACGGCCATCTTGAGTTCCCGATGCGACTTCCAGAGGAAGTAGCCGATCACGAAGAACGTGATGACCGGCGAAATCCACGCCGGGATGTGCGCGCCGAACGCATCGGCCAGCATGATGCCGCCCAGGAACAAGATCGAATACATGGCGCCGTTCTTGAGGTAGCGGTACTTCTTGACGTTCTCGATGTTGCGAATCGTCATCTCGCGCACCACGAATGCGCCAATACCGTTACCCAATAAGATCAACGGCACGGACAACGTGAAGGCAAACGCGCCGATGACGCCGTCGATGCTGAACGACGCGTCGATGGCCTCCAAGTACATCAGTTTGCTGAAGTCGGACATGGGATGATGCTTGCCCGCCTTGTTCTCGGCCAGCATCTCGCGCTCTTTTTCCTCCGCGTTCTGCTTGAAGCCGTGCGTGATGAAGAACACGGTCGAACCGACCACGGCGCTGAATGCCATGATGGGGTTGATCTGCAACGAATACCACGTCACGACGGCCAAGATGATGGACACGACGGCGTAGAACCACACGCCTTGGCGGTGGAAGAACTTCTCGCCGTACAGGCCAAAGTTCTTCGGTTCCAAGAACAGCCAGTGGAAGAAGAGGAAGACCAGGAACACGCCGCCGCCGACCAGCAGGATGGGCGCGGACGCCTCGACGGACGCGACCACCGCAGGGTCCGACGACAGGGTGGACATCAACGCCTCGACCGGACCGAGTTTGGGATTCGCCGCCCACACAATGAGCCACGGAAGCAAGCCACGCAACAAAAAAACGGCAATCAGCAAGCCCCAAAGCAGGAACCAGCGGCGGGCTTTTTCCGACATCTTCGATAGGACTTCCGCGTTGATCACGGCATTGTCCACGGACGAGACCGTCTCGAAGATGATCAAGCCCAGTACGACGAGGATGGCTTCCAGAACCATGGAAATCCAATGGGGGAAAACAAACTTATTAATCGGCCGGTGGCACAGCGGATTGCACGTGCTCTAAGATCAGGCCATTTACTAAGTCAGGGTATTCGCGATGCGGGACATGGCTGAATGAACGAATCCGGTGCCATGCGGCGGGTGGATTGAACGAATACTTGAGCTGGAATCGACTATTGTAGTAAGGGATGACGCGATCATCGCGGCTGTGCATGGCCAACGCCGCATGTGGCAACGGGTGTACCAGCTGGAAGTTGCGTGCTGCATTGAAGAAATCAATCATACCGTCCGCCGAAGCTTCCGGAAAAACGGCCGCATCCAAATCACGTAACTTGGAGCTTACGTACGTATGGCGCGCCAGCACGTAATCGATGACACGTTGCGCAACGCCTTTCTGTTTGCGGGTCTCCTCCGAAGGCCGTGGAACGTCATAGTAATGCGGCCGCCCGGGTGCCAGTGGTTTCAGTTGAATGTCCTGAACAGTCCGTAGGACCTTGGCCTTATCCGAAAGCTGTTTGTGATAAAATTGGCCCTCGCCCCACCGGTACAGAAAAGCTCCGGCACGCGCAGCCCATTTTAGCACGAGCGGATGCTTGGAAAAACTATTAACAAACGACATCGACGCAATGCTGCGGCGGCGCAAACTGGCCATGGTCAGGGCCACCGGGCCACCGTAGGAATGCGCAACAACGTGGACCGGTGTACGCACACCCAAGCGCTTCAAAACGTCAAAAACATCCTCGGCGTAGTCCAGCACCGTCTCATGCGGCATGAAAGAAGTCCCGCCATGGCCGTTGAGGTCCGGCGCGATGACGCGGTAGCCTTTCTTTCGGAAAAAATCAATCTGAGATTCCCAGCTTTGCCAACACCCTCCAAAACCATGGATGAAAAGAATAGCCGGGTCGCGCTTGCGGCCCACATCCAGCACATTCATCAACTGCCCCGTACGGGTACGGACCCGGCGGCACCGCTTCGCCAACCGATTAAGCGTCATAGAGCCGTCGTTCCCGGATTTCGTCAAGCAACGCTTTTTCGAACTCGGAAGCCTTGACGCCGTGCTGGATGCTGCCATCACGCTTGCGGACCGACACGGTTCCGGCGTCGCGCTCTTTCTGGCCCACGACCAGCATGTACGGGATTTTTTGGAGTTGGGCATCACGTATCTTGCCTTCCAGCTTCCCGGAACGCACGTCCGTCTTCACGCGCACGCCAGCGGCCTTGAGTTGGGCGGCGACCTCTTCGGCATAGTCGTTCTCGTTGTCCGTCAAGGGCAACACCACGGCTTGCAAGGGGGCAAGCCACGTCGGGAAAGAGCCTGCAAAATGCTCGATGAGGATGCCCAAGAAGCGTTCGAACGAGCCGTAAATCACGCGGTGCAGCATGACGGGCCGGTGGCGTTTTCCGTCCGACCCCTCGTAATGCAAGTCGAAGCGTTCCGGCATCTGGAAGTCCAATTGGATCGTACCGCACTGCCACGACCTTCCAAGAGCGTCCTTGATGCGAAAGTCGATCTTGGGGCCGTAAAACGCGCCGTCGCCCTCGTTTACCTTGAATTCTTTCTTGTTCTTGCGCAAGGCCTCTTTCAGCGAGGCTTCCGCCTTTTCCCACAACGCCAAGTCGCCCATGGCTTTCTGCGGACGCGTGGAAAGCGCAACGTCGTACGAAAAGCCGAACGTCGAATACATGACGTCCAGAAATTCGAGAAAGCGCGTGACTTCGTCGAGAATCTGTTCCGACGTGACGTACAGGTGGGCGTCGTCCTGCGTGAACGCCCGAACGCGGAATAGCCCGCTTAAGACGCCGGACAACTCGTGACGGTGGTCGATGCCATTTTCCGCCAAACGCAAAGGCAATTCCCGGTATGAACGCGGCCGCGTCTTGTACACCAAAATGCTGCCCGGACAATTCATGGGTTTGACCGCATGCGGCACGCCGTCGATCTGCGTGAAATACATGTTTTCCTGGTAGTGATCCCAATGGCCAGAGCGGTGCCATAAATCTTCGTTGAGAATCAGGGGTGTCTTGATCTCTAAGTAGTCCCGCTTTTCGTACTGTTCGCGCAAGAGCTTCTCTAATTCTTTGAACAACACCATGCCGTTGGGGTGGTAGAAGATGAACCCCACGCCTTCCTCGTGGATCGAAAACAAGTCCAACTGTTTTGCGATTTTGCGGTGATCGCGCGCTTCCGCCTCTTTTTGCAAGTCCAAAAATTCTTGCAAGTATTTCTGATTCTTGAATACTTGAAGGTGCACGCGCTGGAGCTTGGCGTTGGAAGCGTTGTTTTTCCAGTACGAGCCGCCGAACTTTGTCAACGTAAAGGCTTCCACGTCCTTGGAGGTCTTGGTAAACGGCCCCGGCAGAAAATACATGTGCCCATCAAACTTCACCAGCAACACGTCCTTAGCCGTGGTTTCCGACAGCGCTTCTTTGAGATAGGAATTGGAGAGTGTTGTGGCCTTGTTTGATTTGTCTACTTTAATGGGTAGCCCCCTTTTGCGGAGGTCATGCATGGCTTCTTTCAGTTGAACTAGCATTTCCGGAGACGCCGCGGGCCCCTCAAAATCCAGGTAGCCTTCATCGTCTTTTCCGAAGGCCACAGTAGCTTTTCCGCCAAGTTTTGTTTGAACTGCATGAGCCAACAGCAAAAGCGTGGTATTGCGCTGGGCTTCCAGTGAATTGGATTGCAGGAGGGTTTTTTCTGTGGCGGCGCCATATTCCTCAAAGGGGGAAGGGAGTTTGAAGACTGCCGCTTCCTTGGCGCCAAGGGCCTTGACTTGAGTCTGGAGGGTCGCCGAGCCGAACGTCTTGCTCAATTCAGCCAACGGGTGGCCTTTGCACTTGAGCTCAAATTCCTTGTAGTAACCGAAAACCGATTTTTGGGCGGAGGGGCAGAACGCGCGCACCTTTTCCAAGAACGAGTCCAGCAAGTTGACGGCGGCCGCGGGCTTGGCAAGACTGGAACTCAAGTGGGCGTAGGGGTAGACCAGGATGGTGGAAGCCTTGACTTCGCCAAAGTTCTTCTGCACGGCGGCAACGGCCTCGTCCAGGACGGCCTCGGTGTCGCCGGATTCAAAACTGGAAAAGACGACGAGCACGTTTTCCAAATGGAGGCCTTTTTTTTCCTCATCGGTCAAATCGGCAACGGTCTTGAGGGCTTTTTGCTTGGGCTTGTACTTGACGTAATCGCAATGCAGTTCCAAAATACGCATGATTCACCAAACCTCGATAATCCGTACGAATGGACCAACGGATGTGTCGGAATCTTTGGGAAATCAACGGCTTAAAGGCATTGCGCTGTAGCCTTCAATCACCGCGGTTTGCCCAAGTCGGATAGATACTTGGCGTGGATGAGTTGTCCAAAACCCGTATTCTCATACCCCAATAAAAGATAGTTAGACAAGTGAAGAGCATCTTTCTCAGAAATCCCGTGTTCTTTCATCAAATCGACAACATCAGAATAGGTCTTCTTGGTTCTAAAAAGAGTTGAAGCAGAATGGAAGACTTGCAAATCAATGGGCATCACGTCGTCGTGCAGTTCCAATGCAGCCTGGGCTTGAGCCACCAAAGCAGCGTGATCCAACCGCGCCCAATCCAGAAGTTCTTTTGGATTCCAAGAACCCGTGCCGCCCAGCCGATGTATTTCACTGTCCGCCAAAGCATTGAGTTGGGTTTCGCGGCGTTCAACCACCGCATCGGGATGCTCGGCCAACCAAGTCAGGTAGCCATGCAGAACCGGATACGCCGCCAGAGCAGTAATGGCATATGGATGGGTCTGGCTCATCAACTCCATCCGGCGATGCAACTCGGCCTTGCCTTGAGAAAGCGCGGCTTTGAATGCGGGTAGAGCCTGGACGGCGCGCATCACGCGCGGCATTTTTTCCGCGTGGCGCTCCAACGCTTCAAACCATTGCGCCTCCCGTCGACGATCAGCCAAGCTTCGGAGCAAGTTGAAGTCCGGCTGAGAATCGTGAAAGGGCGAATCAAAAAACATCGTGACGCCCAAAGAAGGCTGGTGCGCCCGCATTGCAGCCGCCGTTTCCAGAGCTTCCGCCGCTTCGGAAACACGGCCGGCGGATACAAAATAACGGGAAGCCGCTACCGCAAAATCAGGCGTCAATCGGCGAATAAAGCGCTGCATGAGTTCCCGTGCTTGACGCAGTGGCATGACAAGAGTCATAGCGAAACGGAATAAAAATGAAATGCTACGGCACAAACGCCTTTTCCTGGCAGATGAGATAGATACCCATGGGCAAGGGCAGTTCGGAAAAACGCGCCCGCGGCAAGTCGAAAGTTTGGTCCAAAAATTCGATTTGGATGGGTTCGCGCGGAATCACCGTCATTTTTTGATTTGGGTCAAACGCCACCACGTCCTTCAAAGCAAAGGAATCGGGTCTGGCCAACGTCTTGGCGACAAAGCCCGTGCCGCCATGCAGGCTCTCCGGTACGCGAAGCAGCCGGTGCAAGTCGAACGTGACGGCCTTGTCCGTCTGCACCACTTTCACCGCCGAAAGCAAAGCGTCCATGTCGGGCTTGGGACAAAACGCCGACCAACGGCCCAACCGCAGCTGTTCCAACAGTTCGGCCGGACGCGCCGCGATATCGTCGCGGTGCTTCTTGGACACGCCGAATGCCTTCAACGCGGCCAGGTCATTCTTCTCAATGGCGGCTTTCATGACGCCGTACACCTTGCCCGCCCACCCGCCGGACTGAGCGGACGGACCCTGCAAGAAACCTACGGTGCGTTCGGACGAGTCGGAATACGCCGCGGATTTCTGGAAGAAGGCCGACGCGTCGAGGCCTTCGGCGGCGACGTACTCGGCCATCTGCCGGCGCGCCTCTTTGCTTAAGTCCCACACGGCGTCGCTCCGCACGTGAATATGAAAACCCTTCTGGCCCGAAAACACCAACAAACCTTGCAGTCCGAAGTCGTCCGTCAAGAACTCCAGGATGCGCAAGGCCTGTTGATGCACGTCCAACAAGCAGCCTTCGCAAAGCAACTCGCGGTGGTCGTGGCTTTCCTTGGAGCGGGCCGTGTCCAAGTCGAAGACCAAGTCCGCGCCGATGAATTCTTTCTGCAGCATGGGTTGCTTGTCCGGAAAACGGTAGTACGCGGTGGACGCCGACATGTACAACGGCACGTCCTGCAAGACGAACCGATCGAAATCGCGCTGGGACGCGAACGCCTTGTGGCGGTAATCGACTTTCTTGCGCCAACCGAAGCCCAACTCGCGCTGCGACAGCGCCGGCACGGCCGGCATGCGCCTTTGGTAGAACGCGCGGAAATGCGACTGCACCACGCGGAGTTCCTTGTCGTTCATGGACGCACCCGCCGACGAGTCGCTCGCTGGCGCGCTTCGGAATAACGGATGACGCCGTCTTCGGACTCATCAAAAGGCCCGTGAATGCGCATCGCTTCGCGGAAAAGGCCGGGAAAATGCGGGACGCATTGTTCTTGGAAGGCGCCGAAACTATGCGTGGACGCACGAACATCGATTCGGAGGCCCGAGCCGCGCACCGCATCCACAATCCGATTAACGGCCGCACGGTCGGCTCCTTGAGCCACGACGAGTCGGGACGGAGCCAAGAGCCGTCTCAAATGTCGCCCCAGCTGGTTCTCGACCGCCCGCAGGCGCCGGTGTCGGGCCGCACTGATTCCACGGGGAGCGCGGCCGACAAACCGCGGCGACTTCAGATAGACCACCAAGGCGTCCGGGTTCCGGGCCGCTTCTGCTACCACGGGATGGATTTTTTCTCGGATGAAGGCCTGGATTTCGCTCGGCGTGTATCCCAACGTCGTGCTGCGCGCCTTGAGCGGGTAAGCAGGGTGGATAATCCAATAAATCTTCGAAATCGCCATGGCAAACAACTGCGGCGCCGGGTTATTTCAAGGCCTCGGCAAAGGCCCATAAGTCCTCAAACGTCTCCAACGCGCCGGCGTGCACCAATTGATCTTTGCTGGCCGTACCGGAGAGCACGCCGATGGGCACGGCGCCGGCATTTTGGGCGGCCGCCATGTCCGATTGGGCATCGCCTACGTAATAGCAACGCTCCGGGCGCACGAAAAGCCGACGGCACGCCAACAAAATGCCGTCGGGAAACGGCTTCTTGCGTTCGACGTCTTGTTCCGCCACGAACGTCCGGAAAAAACGCGAGAAACCGTGCGAGTCCAGCCACGCACGATTGAAGACCGAACCCGAATTGGATACCGCAGCCAGTTTGTACTTGGCCGACAACCGGTGCAATGCCGCATGCGCGTGGGGCACCGGCGGGACCGAAGCCAAGTAGGCTTCGTCGGTGCGTCGAAAATCGGCCTTGACCTTGAGCGCCCACTCCTTTTTTTCTGGAAACGGATGCGCAGAAACGGCGGCGGCGATTTTATCCGGATGGGCTAACGCCTCGTGCAACGGGATACCATCCTGCTGCAACGCCCACAAGGCCTCGATGCCGTTCTCGACTAAATTGTACTTGGAAAAACCCCTCAACCGGTACGCCGACGACGCATCGGCCTGCAACGCGCCGGAGTGCAAAGCAAACCCCGCCGGCTCCAGGACGCGGACGTAACTGTTCCACATGGCCTGGCGGTTGTCGCGCAGGACGCCGGAGACGTCCAGCAACACGGCTTGCATGAGCGGATGGATGGCGTCGAACGTTTAAAACCGCGCCAGCAGGAATCCGCCCAACACGAAAGACGCCGCGTTGCATATCAAAGACAGTACGAATGCGCGGCTGGGAGGCAAAGAAAGCAGGACGGCGTAAACCCCGGTTTCCACCAGGACTGCAACGGCTTCAGCAATCGGAACCAACAGCACAAGAGGCACGAAGGCCGGCAGCAAAAACCAGAGGTAAGGCAGAGTCAAAAGACTGGCCGACATGCCGACGAAAACAACAAACCCAGCCGATTGCCGCCGCGCTGAAAAACGAGAAACAAGCACCAACAACAGCGGCACTTCAATCAAAAGCGTCAGAACCAGCGCGACCAGAAACCGAAGTTCGTACTCCGCCGGCATTCAACAAGTACCGCCAAAAAGCCGTACGAACCAACACCAAAACCCGGAAAACAAGTCACGGTCGGCAGCCGGTGGCGATGAAACCGGTGATGCGGCCAACGTGGGCACAACCGCGGAGGTGGCCGTCGGTTCCAGAGTTGGAGTCGGCGTCACCGTCGGCTCAAGCGTCGATGTGGGCATGGCCGTAGGCTCCGGCGTCACACGGAGCGACGAACTCGGAGTGGCCGTCGGCGTCGAGGTTGGCCCCGCAGGCGGCGTAGACGACACCGGAGGCTTGTTTTTTTCAACCCACTTGGATGAACCGCGGTACTGCTCCAAGTGGGATTGCAGTTCGATGCCGTAGCCCGAACCGTTGGAAACAAATCGATACGTCAGGTTCTCGGCGACCAGAGGATTGGAATCATCGACATAACCACCATAGATACCAAAATCCGTAGATACCACCACGTTGCCCGACCGCGTCACCGGCATGCCACGAATCAATGGATTGCCGGCGTACCACTCGATGGAGAAGGAATTGAACTTGTAGCCTTTTTCCAGGCAGACGCCGTTCTCCACCACATAGTAGCGCTCTTGACCCTCACCCATGATTTCTTTGACCCACGCCAAAAAAGTCACGCCCGGAAAACCGTCTGCGTTCTGGAACGCCGCGCAACGCTCAACGGAATGCGAGTCAGGCGCGATCACGTCGGCCTGCACCGGAACTAAAAAAACCGCGAAAAGCAATAAAATCGAAAAGGTCGAAACCCGGAAAACCATAGCAAGGCAAAGCCCGAAGCCGCTTTTATATCAATCGGCCTCAAGACCGAACAAGCCCATGCCGGCATTCAAACAATAAAACGGCGTCGACTTCTGCGCCCGTCACTTCTTGGCCGCGCGGTTCTTCCAATTCAGCGGGCACGTTTTACAGTATTCGCCTTCAAAACCGTCATCCATCATGCGCTTGCACGAAAAACCGATCTGCCGCCCGTACACCCAGTTGACCACGCTTTGGCCTTCCGTCGGGGTAAACGGCTGGGTGCCGCTGCATGTGTTGACGTATGCATCCATGACGGTCTGGGCCTCTTCTTTCTGCAAGCCATCCCTTTGCGACGCGATGGCCAAACCCATGGCGCCGTAAAAACGCTTGCCTTCGCCCACGCCTTGGCGGACGAATTGGATGCAGCCCAAATCCAGAAACTTGCGGCCGTACGACTTGGGCGCCGGCGGCAGCTCGTCCAACCCACGCGCCGCTTCGCGGATGAAATCCGGTACGTCCTGCGCCTTGAACTCCAAGAACTTGGACGCCACGGCCGCTTGCAATAATTCGTTCAACTCGGACGGCGGCACCCGCACGCGGCCCGTCTGCACGTCCATGCGCGCTAGCGCCTTGCCGAACAACAGGTACTCCGCCACCGAAAGCCAGGTACCTGTATGGTCAGCCTGGACGGATGGGAAGAACGAACGGGCCAAGTCCAATTGCTCCTGCGCCGCATTGGCCCGCTGCACGTACTCCTTGGCTTTCTGCACTGCATACTTGCGCTTGACGTGCTCGCCGCAAGACGAGAGCATGGCTTTCGCCAATGCGTACATTTTGACGTGCCGGCCTTCGTTGGCCCACAAGCCGTCCGCCAGTGCGCCTTCCGCCACCGAGTGCTTCAAGTACGCCACGGCGTCAAAGAGGTCCGAGTCATTGAGTCCGTCCTGCAGTGCACTTTTCGCCGACGGAAGGAACGGATACAAAGCCATACGCAACGTGTGGCCAAAAGCGTATTTCAACCGCACGGTCCTCCGCATGCAAAAAGATGGGAACCGGCCGCCAAACTATAAAAAGAGGCCTTGCGTAAGCGTTGCACTATGGCCAAACGCCCCAAACCCAAAAACCGCAAAGCCGTTTCCAAGCTTCCGGCCCGCGACCGTCAAGCCGAAATACGTTTCCACCGCTTCCTCGACTTGTGGAACGCCCACATCCACGAACAAATCAACGTGCACCGCAAAATCCTGCAAGGCAAGCAATCCTTGAAGCAACACGTGGAACAGACGAAGAAAATCCACCAAAAGTTCCTCAAACAACTGGGCAAAATCTGAAGGCGCAATGCCAATGGCATCAACAAAAATTCAAAAAACCGAAACTAAAAACCCATGGATTGCCGCGGTTCTCAACCTCCTCGTGTGGGGACTGGGCTACCTCTACGTCGGCAAACCGAAGCGAACCCTGTTTTCCGTCGGCTTGGTTATCACCGCCTTGCTTTCCTACGTCGCGTTTTACAGCCTCGACGCCGCCAGCCAAATGAAGCTCGGCACCGCCGAGCTCATCGGCAGCATCGTCATTTCCGTCACGTTTGCCTGGGACGCCTACCAAGATGTCAAAGAAACAAGTAAGGCCGATTGATGCGAAACCGGCTAGCCCGGCTGTTGTGGAACAGAACATTACTCTAGTTCACGGTATTCATCCGGGCTGAACTCATACACACTCTTCTGAATCTTGTGCGGACCGGGATACGCCGTCATCGCCGCGTCGATCGATTCGGCCGACCACTGAACCGAATGCACCGGATCGAAGACCCTCACGGGTTTCTCGTCCAACCACACCACGGCGTGCTGCAAGCCCGATTCCAACAACACGACGCGCAGCCATGCCGGTCTTTTCAGTTGCCGCAATACGCCGCACAGCATGCGGGCCTTGTCCAACGGGTCGCCCGCCGCCAACTGCAGCATCTCGTCCACCGTCAGCCAGAACGACACCGGCAGACTCACGTGCAGCGTATCCAACGAACAAACAAACGAAAACGCGGCGTCGACCGAGTCGTGCTCCGCAGCCAACTTAACCAACGAAGGCCGGCCCGAAGAGACCAGCTCACGCAACTCGGCGATGCTGCGCTGTTCGTGTAGGTTAACCGCATCGGCATACCGCGCGATGATGATGCGCAAGTACGCTTCGGTCACGTCCCTCTCCGCCATACCCGTAAAAACGGTGACAACGGCCGGTTAAAGCCGTTTGGGAGAGGCAGGCAAAGAGATGCGGGACGTCAAAAAAACAAAAGTGAACAAGAAAAAAACCAGCCGTTTGACGACAATGCAAAAACGGACAACGGACTAAAAACCGCCGTTTAAATCCAGGCGGTTTCACAAGGAACTCATCAGCGTCCAAACGCCATGGACTTGCAGGCACTTGTTCCCGCAATCCCGTGCCAGTTGGGCGTTTTTTAGGTGAGCTCCCATCGTTTCCATCGAATTTCTCGGCGCCGCCAGTGAAGTCGGACGCAGCTGTTTTTTAATCGACGAAGGCCCCGGAGGCAAGACCACGCTTCTGGACGCGGGCGTTAAAATCGCCGGCGACGAGGAAGAGTTCCCGTTGCTGGAGAACCGCCACATCGCGGATTTGGGCCGCGTCGTCTTGTCCCACGCCCACTTGGACCACTCCGGATACCTGCCCTACCTGTACAAGCAAGGCTGCCCCGCTCCGGCCTTTATGACCAAACCCACGCGCGACTTAATCCAAGTCCTCCTGGCGGATTACCTCCGCATCAACCAATCCACGTCTCCGTACGATGAAAAAGACCTCGTGCACTCATTGAAAAAAACCAGCATGGTCGAATACGAAAAACCTATGGACGGCGTGCGGCTGACCAACGCGGGCCACATCTTGGGCTCGGCCGTCACCCAATTGGAAGCGGACGGAAAGACCATCCTCTACAGCGGCGACATCAACGACCGCGAAACCCGCCTCCTGGACGCCGCACACACCGGCTACGCCGCCGACGCACTCATCATCGAAAGCACGTACGGCGCGCCCGAAGACCGCCACCCGTCGTTGAAGGATGCCTCCAACCAACTCGTTCAGTCCATCCAAAAGACGCTGGACCGCGGCGGCAAAGTCCTCATCCCCACGTTCGCCATCGGACGCGGCCAAGAACTGCTGTTCCTGCTGGAAAACTACATGCGCTCCGGACTCATGCAAGAGACACCCATCTATCTGGACGGCATGGTCAGCAAAGTGCTCCGCATCTACCGGCACAACGCGCTGTTCCTCAAGAAAGAAGTCCAACACCGCATCTTGAGTTCAGAAGACGACCCCTTCAAATCCGTACATTACCGCACGCCCCAGACCAAGGATCGCTCCGACGTGCTGCAACAAGAAAAAGCCATCATCTTGGCCACGTCCGGCATGCTCAATGGCGGACCCGTCTTGACGTACCTCAAGCACTTGGGGCCCGACGAGCGCAACACGCTGATATTCACCGGCTACCAAGGCGCCGGCACACGGGGCCGCCAATTATTGGAAGGCGCCCGCGAACTCCAACTCGACGACGAACTCATCCCAATCAACATGCAAGTGCAGGAAGCCAAGTTTTCAGGACACGCTGACTTCCAAGGCCTCACCGAATTTGCCAAATCCGTGAAAGGACTTAAAGACATCTTCATCGTGCACGGCGAGAAAGCCAAATCAGAATCCCTGGGAAAAGCCCTCGGCAAAATCCACCGCAACGCCCGCATCCACGTGCCGGCACTGGGGGAGCAAATACAGATATGACGGAGATAGCATGGCATTGAACGAAGACGCTCCGGCATCGATCCGCAGATACGGCCGCAATTACCACCACCTCGTACGCGACTTGGCCGAACAACGCACACAGACGATGCAGGGCATCCGAATGTTTCTGCACGACGTCCATGAACGGAGCCCGCATGCCCGACGGCTCATCGTTTCGGTCACCCATGCGCTGGGCGCGCGGCGGTTGCGGCCGCGCGAACTTAACGCGCTGGAAGAAATACTCCGCATGCGGCCGGACATCTCCACCTGGCACATGATGGGCGCCTTGAAAACCAAAGGCAAAGCCGCCGTCGGCGCCCAACAACGCCTCGAAGCCATCCACCGGGCATTCAAGCAAGACGCGTTCATCAACCCCGTCACCGTCCGCGCGGCCATGGCCGCCTATTACGACGAACGCATCGGCCACCACGTCAAGAGAATCCTCAAACAGGAAAAATTGTTGAACCACGCCGAATCCCGCCGTGAACTGGCGCACAACTTAGCGTACAACCTTTGTCGCGATGAGGGAAGCACCCGCCTGGTCCACCCGTACGTCGTCCAACTGGCCGGACATGTGGATTTCCGTGAAGAACTACGAAAAATCATCAAAGGAAAACACATCCAGTACATGTTCGGAAAACGCGACCGCCCGCGGCGACGCAGCGTGAAGCTGAACAGAAACGACCTGGCCAAAATCCGCGCCGTGCTGGAAGAAGCTTAGCCCGCCGCATCCATCCGGCTTTTCGCCGCCGGCGCGATCTTCCACCGCACGGCCCGCTCCAGAGGCCCCATTTTGCCTTGGTCCACACGGACGGCGAGTTTCTGTTGCTCCAGGAACTCCAAAACCTTGAGGGTGAACTCGTTGTCCCGCACCAATTGTTCCGAAACCTGCCGCGTCGAAAGCGGAACGGGAAACGCGTCGTAGAGCACGCCCAACGCCTGTTCGGCGATGCGCTTGAACGCGGGTTGTGAAATGCGGGACATGACATGCCGAGGAAAAGCCAAGATTTAAGGTTGCGCAACGGCACACCCAAGACCACGATGCAAAAAACGTTGTTCAATGCCGAACCCGACGAAAAACCCCAACCGCCAGTCCGCATCGATTCCGACGTGATGCGGGAAAAAGAAAAGAAAGAAAAAGAACGTCAAAGCCGGCAAGAAAACAAAAGCAAAACCAGTGAAGAAAACCAAACCCACAAGGAAGGAGAAAAAACCCCGTCAACGGCTGCAGAAACGCATTCCAACACCCATGCGGGCCACAACCAAGCCGGCCGCACGCCCGACTACGACGGTTTTTTCCTGCAAGCCCGAAAAATCGGGGACGTGGCACTGTCGTTTGAAAACCCCCTCGTCGTGCACCATTTGGACTGCGACGGCCTGACCTCCGGCGCCTTGGCCAAACAGGCGTTTCTGCTGAAAGGCCGGAGCGTACCCACGCTCATGCTAAAGAAGTTGGACGACGACTCCGTCAAACAAATCCCGTCCGACAAAGACTTGGTCATCACCGACTTGGGCGCAGGCCAAATCGAACTGGTCGAGGCGCTTCCCAACGCGCGCAAAACCGTGTTCGACCACCACCCGCCGTCCAAACCCTCGGACGTGCCCATGATCAACTGCCACGATTTTGGCTTTGAAGGCGCGACGGACGCCTGCAGCGCCACGACCTGCTACTTTGCGTTCCGCCACGTCGGCGTTTCCGCGGTGTTAGGCATCGTCGGCGCCGTGGGCGACATGCAGGACAAGAACGGCTTTTCGGCCCTGAACAAGATCATGCTCAACGAAGCAGCTGAAAAAAGCCAAGTCCTGCGCCAGAAAGACTTGCGCCTCTTCGGCAAAGTCACGCGCCCCCTAGTCCAATTCCTGACGTACTGCACCGAACCGCTGCTTCCCGGACTCACCGGCAACGACAAGGCCTGTGCCATCTTCCTCAAAAACGAAGGCATCGAGACGAATCGTACGGACGCGGCCGGCAACCCCAAGAATGTGTGCTATTACGACCTCACGGTCTTTGACCGCAAAAAGCTGGCCTCCGCCATTATTCGCTACGCGTACGAACAAGGCGTGGAAGAACGCCTGATCAAGGACATGGTCGGCGACGTCTACCTGTTTCCCCAAGAACCGGATGGCTCGGAACTCCGCGAAGCGTACGAGTTTTCCACGCTTTTGAACGCCTGCGGCCGACACGGACACGCCGAAACCGGCATCGGCGCCTGCCTACACCAGCCCGAATCCATTACCGCCGCCCGCGAACTCCTCTTGGAACACCGAAAAGCCATCCGCAGCGGCATCGGACTTGCCAAGGAACGCACCGTCGACGCCGGCCCCTTTTACTTGCTGGACGGACGCGGCGAAATACAAGACACCGTCATCGGCGTCGTCGCCGGCGCCTATTTTTCAAGCGGATTAGTAACCCGCAACAAGCCCATCCTGGCCTTGAGCGTGGACGAAAACGGCGCGTTGAAGGCCTCCGGCCGCGGCAACAAAGAATTGGTCGAAAAAGGCCTGGACTTGGGCGAAGTGATGAAAAAATCGGCCGAAACGGTAGGCGGCTTCGGCGGCGGACATGTGGTCGCGGCCGGCGCCAGTTTTCCCAACACTCCTGAAAACCTCAAAGCCTTCCTCCACAAAGCCAAGGAAATCGTGGAAGTCCAACTGCAACTCCGATAAAAAGCGAAGGAAAGCCGCGCCGGATCAGACCATGCTGGCCGCCAACAGAATATCTTCCTTCATGATGCTCTTTCGTCCGGCATGCCCGGCTAGGATCTTGGCCTGAAAAACAATCCTTGCAGCGCTGTCCTCCAACACTTCCGCCAGTTTCCTAGAGGCGTCTTCGCCCACGCGGTCCGCACCCGCGGCCCGAAGCAACGCATCCGAATCAAACAACGACAACTCTCGAGATTTCGACATGACTTCTCCCTCTCCCCGGCCAGTTTTCACGGAAAACGGACGCAAAACCGATTCGACTTTTTCGATTCCTCAAAAAGACTGCTCCCCAGCGGCCTCGAAGAACCGGAATGAAAACAAAAATGAAAAAACAAAACCAAAACTGAGCTTACATCGAAGACAAGCCGAAACTCGGCTTGCGCAAGCTGTGCATCAAGCCATCCACGGCGATGCGGACGTGGCCATCTTGTGCCGAAATCTTGTACGACGCGTCGCTTTGCTCCAATTCTTCCATCAACTGCTTCAACGTCTTCATCATCTACCCACCACCCACAATCACGGCAACCCGGCCGTCCGAAAACCGCTCCCCAGCGGCTTCAAGACGGCAGCGAAATGCCGCGTCTCTGCTTTTTGTTGCCAACGAAGGCCAACTTTTTTCCGAAAACCGCCACTCCAGGCGGGCCGGAAACCAAATGCGATTCAATGCGTCGTGAACAAGTTCCGCACCTTGTTCACCACCACGTACACGTTCTTCTTGCGCGCGCCCACTTTCACGGGCTTGGCCTGCACCAACGGAAACGGGACCGACGGCTTGCGCTTGCGTTCGGCATCGTCGTCGCCCCGCAGCTGGTACAAGGCGTTGAACGCCGTGTTCATCGACAACGACGTGGCCTCCATGATTTCCTGCAGCGTCGCTCCGTTGCCGGAAATCAGGAACTGCATCACGGACTGCTGCGACGGCGATAACTGGGGCCACCACGCGGCGTGCGACGTCGTCTGTTCCGACGCCAACACCGCCGCTTCGACGTGAGGGTCCCCCGCGTACTTGGACGCACCTCTCCACGCCGACTCGCCCGTCGCCAAACCCGCCAAAAACGCGTTCAATTCGTCGAACACGTACCGCGGAGACAACAAGTTCTGTTCGGTCAGTACCGAATTGAGGTATGCCTGCGGGAACGGCTTGAGGCCGGTGCCGCCCACGGCAGAAATGCGGTGCGAGATGATGCGGGTCATCTCCGCGCCGGTGAAGTGGTTGCGCGAAAAGGTGTTCGTCTCGCCCACCAGATGCAGAAGCGAATCGGGAAAACCGTCCTTAGACAAGGCCGAAATGACCAGACGCAAATTGGGCACGTCATCCAACAAGTACTTGAACTCCATGTACATGTCCTTGTTCTTTTCCAGGTGTGCCTCGTCGATGAAGAACACGACTTTCTTGCTGCGGCCCCGCAACGCGTCCACCAATTTCTGGCGCGAGAACGGCTGCTTCAGCAAACGGTCCAGCACGCCGGGGCGGGCGTAACCACTTTCCTGAGCCAACTCCTCCAGCGTTTGGGGTGGGGCTTTGAAGATGACCGGCTCGAACTCGGCTTCGGGAAGGTTGTACGCCACGAAGTACGTCGCCGACGTCTTGCCCACGCCTTTCGGCCCCAAAAAGAGGCAGGCCTTTGCGTCAAATGCCAGGCGCTTGAGGATCTCGTTGGACTCGAACGGGCAGTAGAACTTCATGAACGACTCTTTTTCAGAAAAGCGCAGGTCCTTGACGAACGGGTTTTCCGACCAGCCCAAGGACTGCAAGAGTTTTTCCTTGGCTTCGAAGACTTCCATGAGGGTTTCACGATCGGGTTGAACGGTTAAAACGACATTTCCGAGGATTGGTCTGAAGACCGGAAAAAAGCGGTCCAAAAAACCCGAAGGCTTTTCGGGGCCGCTTTCTCCCAGCTTAACCCACCCACAGAGATTCGGTACGCGAGGGGCGCACCGAATACAAGAGATGAAAGCGGCGTATAAAAAGGCCCAAGTTCCCGTATTAGACTTGTAAAAGACGAAAATGGAGCCATAATAAGTCATAAATGACGGGTAAGAGACTTTTAAAGAGCCGTAAAAGACTTGTAAGAGACCAGTAAGCGACTTGTGAGAGACTCGTAAAAGACAAGAATAGGTTGCTGCCTGGAAAAAACGGTCGAAAAACGCTTTATTCCGGGCCGGGAAGAACTACGAACATGCAAGGGCAATCCGTCTACGAATGGATCCGCGGCCGCACGTGGATGGCCGAGCTGGAAAAGCTCGTACAACCCAAACTTTCGGCCGTGGCCTTCGGCCCATCGCCCCCACACGTGTTCGTCGGCGAATACGGATACCCCAGCGTGCGCGCAGGCCCCTTGGTCGCGCTGGATGAAGGGATACTCGACGCGCCGTCCGACTTGTACGGCCTGGCGTACCCGGAACTGCTGCGGCAGCGGGCGCTTCTGGCGCGCGGTTTTTCCATCCGCCACGTGAAACGCGCTTCAGACGAAGCGTTCCTCATTGCCGCGTCGCAAAAAAGCGTGGACGTGGAAGCCGAATTCTTCCGCACGCCCACGTTCGGCCTGTCGTTTTCCGCGCACACGGCGCCCGTAGGCCCTTCCGGCGCACTCAAACGGTTCCGGACCACGGAAAACGCCGTCATTCCAAAGAAAATTGACACCCTAGTCGAGGAAAAGCGCAAAGTGGCCGACGCCCTGCCGGAACTGATGGAGCGATTCGATTACCACTACATCCAGAAACTTTTGTCCGCCGGCATCCTGGGACATGAACGCAAATTGGTGCCCACCAAGTGGAGCATCACGGCCACGGACGACATGATGGCCAAGAAACTGCTCGAAACCGTCCGGCAACACCCGCCAATCAACGAATACCGCATCTATTCCAACAACTACCTCTACAACCATTTTGAGATATTGCTAATGCCAGGGGCGTGGGAATTCGAGCAGTTCGAATCGTTCGAAACCGGGTCAAGCATCGAACACGAGTACGAACCGTTCTGGGGCCGGACGAAATACGCGGAGTCGGAAGGCGGCGGTTATTACGCCGGCAGGTACGGCGTCGTGGAAGCCCTCCACAGACTCAAAAAACAGGCGCGGTGCGTCGTCTTCCGCGAAGTCGCGCCGGAATACCAAGTGCCGATGGGCGTTTGGCAGGTAAGGCACAACGTCATGAACGCGTTTGCCACGCCGCCATTCAAAACCAACGATTTCAACGACGCGGTCAATGATCTCAAGCGCCGCCTCAAGCAGCCATGGCACAAGTACGTGGAGAAAAGCCAGATTCTAAGCCAAAAGAAGCTATTTGAATACTGAAACAAGTGACACACAAATGGTACAAGCAATTAGCATGGGCGAAGTCGCGCGTAGACGCACCGTGGCCCACGGAACCATAAATGGGAAAAAAGTCGTAGTGGAAGAATTGCTTCCCTGGTTTGGAGATTTCAAAGGAGAACCCGTCATCCAAATCCGCGAAGATGAGACGAAGGAGTTGGTCGCATACGCAGGCTTCCGAACCGGACACGGACGGGCATTTCGGGAAGCCACACCCCAATGGGTAGAACTGAGACAACTTTCCGTCATGCCCAGATACCGCGGAATTGGAATCGGTTCCGAACTGCTAAAACTCATTGTTCACGTGGCGAAAAGGTCAAAGGTGCCGCTTTACCTCCACCCAGAAGCCACGTCCGATAAGCCGCTAAAAGACGATGAACTCCGGCAGTTCTATGCACGCCATGGATTCCGCTTATTTACACCGGACGAAGTGGAAGAAATTACCCGCCGAAGCCAAATGCACAACATAAAGACCCGATTGCTGTTCGATGGCTTCCAACATGGCACCCGACGCATCACTGGTCCGCGGATTTATTCCCTTAGCTTGGAGAAAATAAGAAAAATGGACCGTTACACGGATGCCGAATTAATCGCGCTTTATCGGGACCACCTCAAACGCCAATACCGCACGGACAGCGCGTATCATAGCAACTGGAGTAACGAAAAAGAGCGCGTTGGAGAACACATGCCGCTTGCGGCCCTAAACCCAAATGATGAGCCCTTGATGTTTTCAGTTCTACCGAACTATCGACTTCCAAACGCAGTCCGAGTTAATGCCACTTGGCGAAGAATCCACGCATCTGGAAAAGAACCCCGGATAAAACCGCTTGCTCCACGTTCTCGAATCTAATCAGAGCAACTCAAAAGCCAACCCCATCTCGCCGCACCATCCTTCAAATTCCTTCCGCTTGAGCGACGGCATGCCGCCTTTGTCCAGGAAGACGCACTCGATGGGCTCGACCGTCTTTTCCACCGCCTGTTGCAGCATCTCTTTGGTCACCGATTCAAGCGAGTGCTTCGACGCCACGTGCGACAGTGCCCAGCCTTGGTCCAGAAGCGGCGTAAACGCCGAGCAGTAGTGCGTACCGCCAAACCCAAGGGCCGCTTTTCCAGCCGGATTCTTCACCTCCAGCGCCTGCAGCACCGATTCGGCCAACAGCCAGCCGTTCTCGGGCTTGACCCACTCACGTTCGTCCGAACCGGTTTCGACGAAAAGAGTCGGCGTTTGCAGCGTGGGCCCATGATGCGTAGCCTCCAACGACACGCGGCCCGTCTTTTCTTTCAAGGCCAAGTAAAATCGTTTGAGCCAATGCGACGACGCCTTGCTCAAGGTCCGGGCCGCGCCGCCGAAACCTTCTTTCGGCTCGTCGAAGTTTCCGGTCAAGTGGCAGGTGAAACACGGGCGGCCGGACGCACCGGCATGACGCGACAAGAAAACGGCCAAATCCGCGCTGAACAAATCCGCGTCCTGGAACGACAACGCACGGAAAGGCAACTCGACCAAGTCGAACGGCACGGCGTTCTTCGCACCGGCAAAGCGCCACGCATCGAAGCCTCGGAGCGTCATTTTCTCAGCCGGCCGAAGCGTCTTAAGCGCGTTAGCGGCATGCACGGCCGCGGGGTCCTGCGTAGAGTAAAAAAGGACGATCATTCACGAAAGCGTGGATGGAAGAAAATAAAGACGTAGTGGAAAAACGCGCCCGAATCGTCACGGATGCGTCCAAACCCAAGTCAGGCAGCTACGGGGTAGCCGACATCGACGCCGACCGGTTTGACCGCCAAAAACGCATCGCCAAGTGGGACCAGGCGGCGATCGAAAATCAGAACGTGTTGGTCATCGGCGCCGGCGCGTTGGGCAACGAAGTCTGCAAGCTGCTGTTCCAGTTGGGCGCAGGAAGGGTCCGCATCGTCGATTTTGACACCGTCATTGCGGCGAACTTGAACCGCTGCGTTTTTTTCACGCCTGCGGACGCCGAACGCCACGCCTTCAAAGCCGACGCCATCGCGCGCAAAGCGGCGGCCGAATATCCCCACACGCAGGTGACGGCTGACACGCGCAACGTCGACCAACTGGAAGAATCGGTTTTCAAAGAGTCGACCGCCGTGTTCGGCTGCTTGGACAACCTCGGCGCGCGCCTGCACGTCAACGCCCACGCTTACGGCCACTGTCCGTTGTTCGATGGCGGCACCACGGGATTCCTTGGAAAAGTCCAAGTCGTCCTAAAACCGTCGGCGTGCCTGGAATGCAGCATGAGCAAAGCCGATTACCAACTCTTATGGAAACGGTACAGCTGCGTGGGCGACGTGCTAGATTTAGTCGACCCCAAGACGCCGGCCATCGCCACCACCACATCCATCGTCGCGGCCATGCAGGTCAACGAATGGCTCAAAACAGTCTTCGGCCAAAACAAAGAAAGCCCGGTGGAAGCCCAAAACACAACCGCCGGCAAATACATCCACTACGATGGCCTGAAGCAACAAACCCGCATCTTCGACGTGCCCAAGCGGGACAATTGTCCGGTGCACCAGTGAGGAAGGCAGAAACAAAATGAACATTGAAAACTGGAAAAAATACCGCTTCGACCGATTCAAGATATGCCCCAATGACGCTTGCCGCCGAGCAATGGCCGAGCATCACAACTTTTGCGGCACGTGTGGAGAAAGCTTGCACAACGTGAAGCCGATACACGCACGGGAATTATATGAATCCGGAGTAAGGAAAGGCGAGGTCAACAAGATCCTAGGCGCATTGAATCCAGATGAATTTATGGACGCGGTGGAACGATTATGCACGGACAGGCCACTTACCGAAAAACAGGAACCCCATAGAAAAAATTTGCAGGCGCACATAGCGTTGTACGTAGTATTCCATCCCGATAACCACGACGAGTTGCCTCCGGAAATCCATCCCCGGTAAGGCTCACTCAAAGGCGTCTTTGACGAACTTGAGCGCCTCTTGCGAGTTTTGGTCCAGCACGGTCGAAAGCTTGCGGCCGCACCGCACGCACCCGGCGCCGCCGTCGACCAGGCTTTGGTGGCAGTCCCGGTGGTATGCCGCGCCGCACACGCAATGCGCGAACTTGGCCAAAGCGGGTTCCTTGAGCGACACCTTGAACTCGCCGCGACACAACTCGCACATGGAGCCATCTTTCTTCAACAGGCGGCCGCCCGGCGCGCCTTTCTGCAACATCTCGGCCAAATCCATGCCCGATCGCGCCTTGGGCAGCGCCTCGTCGCTTGAATGCAGCGGAGCCACGGGCTTGAAAGGCACTTGGGCCACGGTAGAAACAGGAAGCGATGGGGAGGACGCCACGGTTCTTTCCAGGACCTTGGCCGCGTCTTTTGCGGGTTTGATCTTCAGCGAGCCGTACTTGTTGTAACCGTCGATGCCCAAACGGTACACGCCGATCAACTGGGCGTCGGGCGCCAAATAGCCTTTTTCGACCAACGCGTTGACCCGCGCGCGGGCCTGTGCCTCGTCCACGCCTAACGTCTGGCACCAATCGGAAAAGCGCGTCACGCCGGATTGGATCAGCCGGACTAAGTCTTTGTCGAACTTCGTCGCCTTGAACTTCTTGGCCGAACCGCTTTTGCGGCCGCGCTTGGACAGCGCAAGGGTTTTCTGTGATTTGGACACGTCGTCAGCCATAACGCCATTCACGCCTTTTTCCGGATGACGGCAAAACTCACCGGCACGTACCGCGAACCTTGCACCTTGAAACACTGCTTCTCGCGCCGCACCGGGTCCACCACCATGGCGAAATGATACGGCTCGTTGAAGAACGCCTCCTGCGTGGCCATGTCGGTATGCGACAGGAAGCAGCCGTAATCCGGGTGCGAATGGATCCAACCCACCACCTGCTTGCCATCGGACAGTTTTTCCGACAGTTGCGAGAAAGCCTCCCGCGAAAACCGCACCGACACGGCCGTGGCGTCGTTTTGCGCGGTCACGTACTCGTCCGCCACCGCGTACGGACGGCCGCCATGCAGGAACGCGCGGCCCAAAAGCAAGCCCAACGCCTCCTTGCCATCCCACGACGCTTGGCGGAAGTGTTCCTCCGCCGCTTCCAACGCCTCCGCAGCCACGTACACGTCAAACATCGCAACATCCTGAAAACGGATTGAAGGACTAAAAACCCGACCTGACTTAACGCATGCCGAACATGCGTCTGACTTTTCCGAAGAAACCCGACTTTTGGTTTTCCTGATGGATTTGCTGCGCCAGGCTCCGCGCTCGTGCCCGCTCTTCTTCCGCCGTCAACGGACGCGGCGGAGCCGCCGGCGGCAGCATGTCGCGTGATGCGGCGTCGCGGTACTCCTTGACCACGTCCCGCTGTACCGGCGTGGTGGACGCCATCTCTTCGGCGAACCGGTCCGCATCCAACTCCGGACGTTCGTACAACTTGGCCGAAGGCGCTGCAACGGCAGATGCCGGTCGAATCGGGGCCGTCACCGGTTTGGGCGGCTCAACCGA
>ORJL010492470.1_pt1 | contig 26713 bp, 28 predicted proteins | sample 1779941 | NCBI WGS metagenome assembly ORJL01 (sample SAMEA104232317, study PRJEB22302) | groundwater metagenome | biome: forest; feature: aquifer; material: groundwater | place: USA | collected 2011-08-07 | depth 5.8 m
TCATCAAAATAACATTAGATAAGTACAATCATTGTGATTTGGTAACAAATACTAAAATAAAGTTCTTTAGGGGTCAGCTATTACAGCTGATCCCTTTTCATGTTTTATTACTATCATCATATATAATTTGTTTTGATTTACTGCATTTAAGTAAAATTCTACCTTAAACTTATTGCCAAATAATTATTTTCTTGAATCGCTATTATTTGCAACTCGGTAGCAGGATTTTGGGAAAATTGAGCCAATTGATTTGTGGTAGGCCATAAAATATTAGAAAAAGGAAGGTGTCACAAATGGAGGAATTTAAGGATTTTATAGATAAGGATAATTACGCTAACTATCTTGGAATTGAATTTCTGATGGTTGCGAAGGGGACCGCTAAAGCGCAATTGATGATTAAGAATCACCACTTGAATAGTATGGGTGTTGTTCATGGGGGGGCTATATTTTCCTTAGCTGATGCGGTTTTTTCCGTAGCTTCCAATTCTCAAGGTGGGATAGCCTTAGCCATAAATGTAAGTATTTCGTTTTTTAAAGCTTTGCGTGAAGGAACTATAGTTGCCGAAGCAGTGGAAATCTCCTTAAATAAGAAACTTGCCACCTATTTAATTAATGTATTTGACGAGGCAGGAAATGCTGTAGCTCTATTTCAAGGAACAGTATATAGAAATCTTAACAAAAAAGTTTAAATCATCCTTTAACCCAGTGAATCAAGAGACCAATCGTTTATGGGGATACCAGTAAGAATCCCCATTAAACCATTAATTTTTTGGAGGGTATGAATGAATCATTTTTTTGCCTATCTTGCGCGAATGAAATTAATTCAACGTTGGGGATTAATGCGGAACGTCCAACGTGAGAACATTCAGGAACATAGTCTCCAGGTTGCTCAGATTGCCCATGGGCTGGCGCTGATCCGAAATGTTTTTTACGAGGGGAAGCTTGATCCAGAAAGAGTAATGGCTCTAGCCGTATTTCATGAAGTTGGAGAGGTAATTACCGGAGATATAGCTACTCCAATAAAATATTATAATCCCGAAGTCAAAAAGGCATTCAATGACATTGAGGAAATCGCTAAACAAGGGCTTTATGCCATGTTGCCCATTCAACTACAAGAGCAGTATAACTCCTATTTTTTTCATAAAATAACGGATGAAGAGAACTGGAAAATCGTTAAAGTCGCTGATAAGATTAGTGCCTATCTAAAATGCGTAGAAGAACTCAAAATGGGTAACGGTGAGTTCTTAAAAGCTGAAAAAAGTATAAGAGCCGAGATAAACCGTTTGGAACTCCCTGAGGTGAGATATTTTATGGATAATTTCGCACCTAGCTTCTCTTTAACCTTAGACGAACTTAACTAAATTCATCCAACAACGCCTATGTTGAAATCTGATGTATAATAATCACAACACCTTAGACTTTTATGCCTTAAAATAATCATTTCGAGAGCAACATAATTCATGTTTTCTTGTCCAAAAATGAAATTCCCATTCATACTATTAATTCTGTGGTAAGAAAGGATATTATAGATAACTATGACTAAACAAATATGGTCTAAACGATTTTCACCGGGAGTTAACCCATCGTCACAAGTGAATACACTTTCGCTTTACTTTTTATTCAGCGGAAATAAACTTCTACTTAGACAAGTAGATGACCTTATAACTATCCCTACTTCAGCCGATATAGATCATATAAATATTAAACTCTTAAGTAAACTATTCCTGGGGGAAGTAGAAGAAACCCCTTGTTTTACGGGAGAAATTGAGCAAGATCTAACCTTGCCGAAAGGCCTGATTTTAAGAGGATTAAGACATCTTTCAGGCCTCTTTAACGATGATGATGTTTTTGCCTTAGCCGGTTTCGCCTTCCAGATTGTCCATTGGGACAAAACACATCGGTTTTGTGGACAGTGTGGTACTTCCACGAATAATAAAACTGATGAACGCGCTAAAGTATGCCCTAACTGTGGCTTCTTGAGTTTTCCCATCATCTCACCGGCGATCATTGTCGCAATCGTTAAAGACAAACAGATTCTGCTTGCTCGGGGTAATAATTTCCCTAAAGATTTATATAGCGTAATTGCTGGTTTTGTGGAGGCAGGGGAATCATTAGAGGAGTGTATAAAGCGAGAAGTCTGGGAGGAAGTTGGGCTAAAAATAAAAAATATCAACTATTTTGGTAGTCAATCTTGGCCTTTCCCACATTCCTTAATGCTCGGATTTACCGCGGAATACGCCAGTGGTGAGATAATTGTTGACCAAAAAGAAATAGTGGAAGCCGGCTGGTTTTCAATCGATAATCTACCACATATTCCGGACAAGTTAAGTATTGCTAGGCAACTCATCGATAGCTTTGTTGAGTACTTGAATAGGTAATCTGAAAATGACTTAGGACTTTTATAAAACATAGGTCGCTAGGACATACAGCACGATCAATCACGACTAAAGTCATCTGTTAAGAGACTTAACCATATTTTATAATTAAGTCAGAACTCATATTGACTTCCTTCCCGCGTCAAAACGCGAGGATTCCCAAGTCTCCCGAAGGAGCTGGAGGCCGTACAAGGCCGCTAAGCAGTTGTTCAACATCTAAGAACATTCTTTTCGTACCTGACTGTTTTCCAGTAGAGTGCTGTTAAAAAGGAGGGATGACAATTGAAATAAGCTATAGGGGAGGGAGCAAAGTGGTGATAAAAACAGCCCAACGGAAAGTTAATTTAATTCACCCTGAAAATGGTAGCGTTGTCGTTTTAGTCGCTCTCCTTTTAACCATCTTGTTAGGGTTAAGTGCCTTAGTTGTTGATTTAGGGGTTATTTATGTTAATTATACTCACCTCCAAAATACCCTAGATACGGCTGTTTTGGCTGGTGTTCAGGAACTTCCTAGCAGTACTTCTAAAGCCCAAGAAGTTGCCCTACAGTATGCGCAAGATAACGGAATTGCTCAAGTCACAATAAGTTTTGCCCAAAATGATTATGAAATAAACGCAAGTGTCCATGGACAAGTATCAGCCTTGTTTTCCAAGATTTGGGGTCTGAAAGAAAACACCATTTCTGCCTCAGCTCGGGCAATGATGGTGACTCCAAGTTCTATCACTGGTGCTGTTCCCTTAAGCATCCAAGAACAAGTGCTTAACTTTGGAACAGTATATAGCCTGAAGTCAGGAGCAGGAGATAGTACTAATGGTTGGTTTGGACCACTAGCCTTAAGCGGTACAGGAGCGAATGATTATCAGACTGATTTAACTTATGGTTATTCTGGAAAGTTGAGCATTGGGCAGGTTTTAGATCTTCAGAGCGGTGATATGAGTGGCCCGACTAAAAAAGCAATTAATAGTCGAATGGCAGCTGATAAGAAAGTTCCTCAGAACACCTATGATGATTATGAGCGAAATGCCCCTGAACTTGTTTATGTACCCATAGTTAAACTCTTACAAACTTCAGGAAAAGTACAAATAGTTGGTTTTGCCGCCTTCTTCTTAGAAGGAATAACTGGCAACGGAACTAATTCTTTTATCAAAGGACGTTTTATACGAACAATTGTGATCAATGGACGATCTACGGGAAGCTTAGCTAACCTCCAACAGAGCGAAGCGGAAATGCAGGAAGGCCAGCTCACCTCAGATTTTGGCCTCTATGCCTCGAAACTATTGCCTTGATTTTTCAGCTTTAATGATAAGGCAAATAGCCAAGATCTTAGAGATTAATAGGACCTATGGTACCCGAAAAATGAGGCTAAAGAAATATATACAATAGCTCAAACATAAATTATAATATAGACAATAAAGAAACCTGTTAAGGAAAAAATAAGGAGGAATTGGTATGAAAAAGTTAGTTGGACTCTTAAAAGAAGAAGAAGGTCAAGGAATGACAGAGTATGGTCTAATTATTGGTTTACTTGTAGTAATAGTCGTAGCCGTTATAGCAATCTTTGGACCTAGAATCACAGCTGTTTTCACCAGAAGCGGAACTGCCTTAGACAATGCTACTCCGTAATCCCTTACATTTTAGCAATTATTTTACTTAAGCAACCAATTAATAATAGCATTCCTGTTAAACCCTACTGCTTACAGTAGGGTTCTTTACTAAAAGGGGGACTCTGCCGTGGTGCTTAACGATTTGGCTTTAGGCTTAACCTTGAGTATTGCAACTTGGACAGATTGGAAGCAACGCAAAATTTATAATAAATTACTCGGACCGGCCTATCTCATTGCTCTAATACTTCAATTATGGCAAAAAGGGTGGCAAGGGGTTTGGGTGGGTTTGCTAGGGAGTTTAGTAGGTCTATTACTATTGCTTATTCCCTATCTTTTAGGGGGTATGGGAGCAGGGGATGTTAAACTCTTAGCGGTGATCGGTGCTTTCAGTGGCGTTGTTTTTGTTCTGACAAGTTTTATCTATGGCGCCTTACTTGGCGGGCTTGTTTCCCTAGTTATCTTGCTACGACGTCATGCCTTGAAAGCTACCTTGAAACATGTTTTTCTCCTTCTCCCTATATTCAAAAAACTCCAGGATTTAAGTGAAGCCCTGCGAGCCACCCGCGAAGAAAAATTCCCTTATGGAGTAGTGTTAGTCATTGGCACTATCTTAGCCTGGTTCTTACCTTTAGCCTGGTTCTTACCTTTAGGATGGTGATAAGGATGTTTCGGAAACTAAGAGAAAAAGAAAACGGTCAGGCTTTAGTAGAGATGGCTTTGATTTTACCAATTTTCTTACTTCTACTCTTTGGCTCTGTGGAGATTGGCAGAATTTCTTATACTTATCTTGCTATCAATAACTCCGCCCGAGATGGAGCAAGGGTCGCCAGTGTGGGTGGGAACGACTTGGCTATTATTGAAACGATCAAAAATGACGTGATTTTGGATAAGAATGCTCTTGTTATTACGATTACACCGCCTGAAGACCAACGCCAATCAGGACAGGGAGTTACAGTGGATGTTAGCTATCCTGTTAACTTTATTTTGCCTACCCTCGAAGGAGTTATCCCCAATCCCTTTATCGTCAATGCCAACTTTACAATGCGCTTAGAGTAATAGTTCTGAGTGCCCCTGTTAAGATAGAAAATTTTCGGGGGTTGTTTTTATTATTTTGAATTTATAGCCCGTTGATAGGAGTGAATATAATTGGGACGCAAAGTACTTTTTATCCTAGCACTGATCTGCGGACTTATTGCGGCAGGCTCTGCGTATTTATATATAGGAAGCATCAATAAAGTGAGTGTGCCCGAACTTAAATCGTTAGTATTGGTTAAAACAGCCATTCCTGCCCGATCAGTGATCCAAGCCAATCAATTAATAGTCAAAGATGTACCCCTTCAGGGTTATCCCCAAGGGGGCTCCAAAGAGATTCTAAGTGTTGCAGGGTCGGTTGCTCTGATTCCTTTAAACCCCGGTGACCCGGTACTCGATGCCATGATTCAACGCCAGACAGCATTAGAAGGAAGTTCTTCGAAAACCCCTAGTCCTGTAACCAGCAACAAGCTCATAGTTCCAGAAGGAAAAAGGGCAATTGCAATCCCTATCGGGTTAGTTAGCGGTATAGGCTATGCGGTAAAACCCGGGGATCATATTGATGTCTTAGCGACTATCGAGGTTAAGGATGCTGCTGGTAATGCTCAAACAATCACAACCCTAGCCGCCCAAGATGTTTTAGTGCTCAACATTGGGGAGACGACCGCCGCGGATAAGAGCAAAGTAGAATCTAAGTTTTACACTTTGGCGTTATCCGTGCCGCAAGCCTTGGCTGTGACCCTAGCGAGTGAAAAGGGCAGCCTACGACTACTCCTGCGTAACCCAATAAATAAAGAGATACGCGAGGATCTAGCCGTGAGTCCGAACATTTTTCTTGATTCCAATTACTCTAAACGGTTTCAGTAAGGGGTGAAGCATCGTGAAACGTATTAGCGTTTTGATTGTGGATGATATCGCTGACACGAGAGAAAGCATTCGGCGTCTCTTGCAGTTTGAATCAAACATTGAGGTTATCGGAGAAGCTGGAACCGGATCAGATGCTTTACGCTTAGCCGAAGAATTACAACCCAACATTGTTTTGTTAGATATTAATATGCCTGAAATGGATGGGTTACGTGCAACCGAACTATTGGCACTTCGCGCCCCTGAAAGCGCAGTCATTATTATGTCTGTCCAAGGAGAACCAGGCTACTTACGCCGAGCAATGATGGCCGGGGCCAGAGAATATCTTGTTAAACCTTTCTCTGGTCACGAACTTACCAGTGCGATTGTTAATGTTTACCAGAAGGAAGAAGTTAAAAGAGAAGCTAGGGGAGTACTTCCTGCAACTCAGACAATAGTTGAAAAAACCCACAGTGGTCAAATCATCTCTTTTTTTAGTACCAAAGGCGGAGTAGGTAAAACAACGTTAGCCACTAATCTAGCAGTTCAATTAGCTCACACGGGCAAATGGCGAGTGCTTCTTCTTGACCTAAACATGCAATTCGGTGATGTCGCTGTTTTTTTGAATATGCTCCCTAAAAAAACGATTGCTGACTTAACCCAAGCAGGTTCCTTGCAATACGCGGATATTCAGTCATATCTCTTAACCCACTCCTCCGGTTTGGAAGTGTTAGTTGCACCTTCGCGTCCGGAATATGCCGAATATGTAACAGCAGAACACGTTAGTAAGATTCTGGCAGAGGTTAAGTCGCAGTTTGACTTTATTATTTGTGATAACGTCAGTCGTTTCGACGATATTAGTCTAGCAAGTTTTGATGCTGCTGAACAAATCTGGTTAATTGTAACGCAAGATATTCCAACTTTAAAAAACACTAAACTTAGCCTTGAAGTTCTAGAAGGACTCCATTATACCGAAAAGGTTCACCTCCTTCTCAATCGGTCTGGCAAAGAAATAGGTATTCAATTCCCAGATATTGAAAAGAGTTTAAACTTTCCGATTACTTTTGAAATTCCTAGCGACGGCAAGGCTTTAGTGACCGCCGTGAATAAGGGGATGCCTTTTGTCCTCTCCTATCCTCAGAGTAAACCGGCTGATGGAATTCGTAAGATGGTCCAAAGTTTAACCCAAAACACAGTTGGCGGAGAGTCGGGGAAAAAACCTGAACAGGGCCGTAAGTATTCGAAAATTTTCAAAGGCCTTTCTAAGGTCTTTGACTCTTAGGAGGTTTCAACATGTCTTTGCTAAAACGTTTGGAAAAAGAAAAAATTCCAGAAGAGAGTAGTACTCCTGAGTCTAGAGGAGCACGGTCTGTTCCCGTCGTTAATCCTTGGCGCGAGTTTAAGCAAATAGTCCATCATGAGATTATTCAGACTTTGGAAACAGCCCATTTAGATAATTTAACTCAAGATAACTTGCGTCCGTATGTCGAGGAATCCTTAGACATGCACGCTGAAACGCAGGGTTTGACTCTAGCACGTACAGATCGGTTACGCCTAACTCAGGAACTTATTGACGAAATCATGGGTTTTGGGCCAATTACCCCCCTGCTTCAGGATCCTACAGTCAGCGAAATAATGGTTAACGGTCCTCGTCAAATCTATGTTGAACGTAAAGGTAAATTGGTGAAGTCGGACATCACCTTTTATGATGATAATCATGTCTTACACATCATTGAAAAAATCGTGGCCCCACTTGGTCGCCGGATTGACGAGAGCCAACCTATGGTAGATGCCCGTTTGCCCGATGGTTCACGGGTCAATGCTATAATTCCGCCTTTAGCCCTCAATGGGCCAACCCTAACCATCCGGAAATTTGCGGCTGACCCATTCAAAGTAGAAGATTTAATTCGTTTCGGTTCTTTGACTGCTGAAATGGCAGTATTTCTGGAAGCATGTGTTAAAGCACGTTTAAACATTCTGGTGTCAGGGGGAACCGGATCAGGTAAAACAACAACTCTAGGAGTGCTTTCTGGTTATATTCCGGAAGATGAGCGGATCGTGACCATTGAAGATGCTGCAGAGCTTCAGCTACGTCAAAGCCATGTTGTCACTCTAGAAACACGTCCTGCCAACATCGAAGGAAAAGGGGCCATTACGATTAGGGATTTAGTCAGAAATTCCTTGCGGATGCGTCCTGAACGGATTATAGTCGGAGAAGTACGTGGTGGGGAAGCCCTTGATATGCTACAGGCTATGAATACAGGTCATGATGGCTCCCTAACAACAGGGCATGCCAATACTCCTCGGGATATGCTTTCACGTCTGGAAACTATGGTTTTAATGGCCGGAATGGATCTGCCAGTTAGGGCTATCCGCGAACAAATTTCTAGCGCTCTGGATATCATTGTTCAACAAAGTCGCTTACGTGACGGTAGTCGCCGAATCACTTACATTACCGAAGTATTAGGTATGGAGGGAGATATCATTGTCTTACAAGATGTCTTCTGCTATGAACAATCAGGTATTGATAAGTTGGGGAAAGTAATAGGTCGATTTCGGGCCACCGGGATTCGTCCACACTGTACGGAGCGCCTTATTTCAGCCGGTCAAACTCTACCGGAAAACCTTTTCTTGAATTAGCCCTTTTCATGGGAGGGATCTATATGTCAGCTGAGAACAATTCTAGTTTGTTAATAACAATCATTGTCTCAACGTTCTTAACTACCTTTTTTGTTCTTATGTCCTTAACTACTGCCCGAAGGAAAGACTCTCTGACCGAGAGATTACATGGATTTACCGCTTGGCGTACTACTCCAACTATCATTACAACTGAAAAAGCTAGTTTAAAACAAGTTCTTACGAAATTGGCCGATTTAGCACCACTCCATTGGAGCAAAAAGCTGGAGAAGGAACTACTCAGGGCCAATATTCCGCTCAATGGCGGAGAATTCCTAGCCCTTCAAATGATTTTAACTTTAACTTTCTTCCTGATTGGACTTTCTGTAATTCATCAGTTTCTTGCAGGCCCACTCGTGGGGATGTTAGGGGTAATTTTGCCAAGAATTTGGTTGAAAAATGCTCAAAAGAAAAAAATCCAGCGTTTCAATGATCAATTAGCGGATGCCTTATTGATCCTAGCCAATTCCTTAAAAGCAGGTTTTAGTTTTATGCAAGCCCTTGATTTAGTTAGCCGCGAAATGCCTGATCCTATTGCCCGGGAATTACAGTTTTCCCTACGTGAGATGAATTACGGTACTCCAACAGAACAGGCCCTGCTTAATTTAAATGATCGGGTAGGAAGTGATGATCTTGATCTTTTAATTACGGCAATCCTGATTCAGCGCCAAGTGGGTGGTAACTTAGCAGAAGTACTGCAGAGTATACATAGCACAATCCAAGATAGAATACGAATAAAACAACAAATAAAAACCCTGACGGCCCAGGGAAGAATGTCCGGTTATGTTATTGCTGCTTTGCCTTTTGGGATCGCTGCCGTTTTGACGTTGATGAATCCAAGTTATATGTTATTAATGGTTACCCAACCGTTAGGTTGGGCGATGATTGGCGGGGGACTTACTTCGGAAATTATCGGTTTTTTAATTATTCGTAAAATTATCGCGATTAAAGTCTAAGACTTCAAAAGAAGGTGAAAGGCTATGATGGAAGAGATTATCGTTGTTACTGTTTTCGGTGTCGTTTTTTTCACTTTCTTAGGAATATTTTCCCCTAATTCTGCTAATGAAGCGTCTCAAGAAAGAATTGCTAGAGCGCTTGGACGGGTGGAAGCGCCTTTGGAGGAATCCCTAACTTTTAGACAACGTGTAATTAAACCATTATTTCATAACGCTGCTGCCCTTTTTAGCCGTATGACCCCTAAAGGTAAATCCTCGCCAACAGCTAAAAAGTTGGCTGCAGCCGGATTAGCTGGACAATGGGAAAGCGGCGAGTGGAAAGCTTTGCAGTACGGGTTGGGAATTCTGAGTGGTATAATCTTTTTTGGACTTTTATCCCTTTTATCAACTGCTTATCTACAGAACTTTGGGCTTGCCTTTATTGGAATGCTTTTTGGCTATCTATTTCCTGATTCTTGGCTTAAAGCCAAAGTCCGGTCCAGACAAACAGAAATCCAAGACACCTTACCAGATGTGCTTGATTTACTGACAGTTAGCGTAGAGGCTGGTCTAGGCTTTGACGCAGCTTTATTAAAAGTATCCGAAAAGCAGAAGGGAGTTTTGGGGCAAGAGTTTTTAAGGGTTTTACAAGAAATTAAGATGGGGCGCCCACGTCGGGAGGCCCTGCGGGATATGAGTAAACGTATTGAAGTAGAAGATCTAAGAAGTTTTATTTCCTCCTTAGTTCAGGCTGACCAGCTAGGAATCTCCATCGGTGGGGTTTTGCGTAATCAGTCTAGTCAGATTAGACAAAAACGTCAACAACGCTCCGAAGAACAAGCTCAAAAGGCTCCAATCAAAATGATGATTCCCTTGGTTTTTTTTATTTTCCCCTGTATTTTTATTGTTGTTCTCGGGCCAATAGCACTTCAATTGATGCAGAGTAAAGTGTTTTAACGAATTGAGGATACGAGGTGTGGGAGTTGAAAACCGGGGTCGTTTACAATATGAGAACAAACCAGATCATCGGCGACTATGTCTGGAAAGCAGACAGCATCCTTAGCCGTCTGCAAGGGTTACTTGGACACTCATATCTAAAACCGGGTCAGGGCTGTTGGTTGGTACCCTGCCAACAGGTCCATATGATAGGAATGCGTTTTGCTCTTTCTGTGTGGTTTTTAGATCGATCTGGAATAATTTGTTATATTTTGGATGAGTTAAAGCCTTACAAAATTTCACCGCGTCATAAAGACGCGGTAAGTGTTCTTGAGTTTCCGGCTGAGTGGGCCAAAATAACGGATACTCGTATTGGAGATACGTTAAGATGGGAATATAGACTAGGCGCTAAATGATTTGAGAACTCTTTATCCTTATTATTTTGAGTGGGAGCATTAGATGAACTTGAAAATAGCTACTCTCCAAAATATAACTGTTTCGGAGCTTTCATCAGTTTGGAATCGTTGCTGGAGTGGATATTTCTTCGATATGAGTTATACTCCTGAACAAATGCAAGGTTGGTTGAACCTTGGTCAAATTACTTTACCGCACTCTTTAGCACTTAAACTCCATGATACAATTATAGGCTTTTCACTCCTGGCAATTGACGGCAAAGATGCTTGGATTGCTGGTACAGGTATTGATCCAAACTATCGTCGTCAAGGTTTATTTACACCCTTATTAAAAGCTCAGATTGAATTAGTAAAATACCTTAAGCTGGAACGTATCTATCTTGAAGTTTTATTACAGAACCATGCTCGTAAAGTTTATGAGTCTGTAGGCTTTAGCAAGGTTCGACCCGTTCATATTTATCGTACTGGACAAGAAATTACTGAGCAAGCCAAAAAGTCTTTTAGTCTACAAGTCTCTAGATCTCCACAAATACCCTTCGTAGAGGTCGAACAAGAAAGTTATTTCAAAGCTCGACGCCAGGCCAGTTTTATTCCAGTTTGGCAACGAAGAGAAAGTTATTTGTCAAAATATCCTAATAAAGTTGCTTTCCTTAGTGCAGACTTTAATTCAGGAGCACTTTATGCTAACCAACAATGTACCTCTCTACTGGATACCTGGAGTAGTACACTTGCTGGAGCATCATCAGTCATGACTGAAATATTACAATTGAGTGCTAGAACGCTTTCCTTGACAAACCAACCGGAAGATCAGATCTATTCCTTACTCTCATTTTGGGGTATTTTTCCTGTCGCAACCCAATTAGAGATGAGCATTGTTATTCAAAAAAATCCCATATTCAGTTAAATTAACATATTTATCCTTGCTATATTAACGAAAATCTTATATAATAAAATTTAAATAAAGAAAGGAGTAGACTATATGACTCAAAATCAAGTACTATTGATTGATGCCATTCTGGATTCGATAGGGTTAGAATCTCTAAAGTCTCCGGAAACAAAAGTTCGTCTTAGCATTTCATAAATTAATGATTGAAAGGGTGCGGTTGTGTGGCCAGTGTCCCTGTAAACGAACGTAAATAAAAACGAGTTCCTTGAGCGTCGTAAGGAACTCGTTTTTATTTTGTCCACATTTTATTGTATAGTATTATAGATATTAGGAAATTTTTGTTGTAAAAAGGAGGACAAGCCAATGAGCTTATCTGATTTGGGAGTAGCCTGTAGTCCACGACGTCAGGTCATCGTAGTGAACTAGTTTATCTATCCGATTTAAATTACACTGCAATGCTTAATGCACAATTGCGAATTATGAATTGCTTGATGTTCAATTTCTGACCTCTGTTAATGCTAGACGCAAGTCTTAATCTTAAAAATAAACTAGTAAAATAACACGAGACATAAAAATGTTAGAAATTTCTAATACATGGTATACTTATTCTGGTGTTTGTTACTTGCAAACTTCTAACTCATTGAACTTATGTAGAATCGTTAAAAAGGAGTGGCGGAATTATGATTGAAGAACGATTTAAACTGTGGTCTGAACATCCTTATTTTGACGCTGACTTCCACCAAGAACTAAAGAATATTACCGACCCTAAAGAAATTGAGGATCGCTTTTATACTGATTTGGAATTTGGTACTGGTGGATTAAGAGGAATTTTAGCAGCTGGTACTAACCGCATGAACAAATATGTTATTCGTAAGGTGACTCAAGGATTAGCAGACTATATCTTAAAACATAGTTCAGAAGCTAAACAAAGGGGGGTAGTTATTGCCTATGATTCGCGCTTGTTTTCTCGCGAGTTTGCCCTAGAAGCTGCTTTAGTTTTAGCTAACAATGGTGTAAAAGCCTATCTATTCGAGGCGCTACGCCCAACACCTGAACTGTCTTTTGCCGTTCGTAACCTGCATGCTTTAGCAGGTATAGTTATCACTGCTAGTCACAATCCTAAAGAATATAACGGCTATAAACTTTACTGGGAAGATGGTGGACAAGTCCCCCCAGAACAAGCTGATCGCATTCTTTCTTGCATCCAAGATCGTAATAGTTGGGTAGACATTGACCCAATGTCTGAAGAGCTCGCGCTGTCTTCCGGCTTGTTAGTGATTATTGGAAAAGAGATTGATCGAGTATATTTAGAAAAAGTCAAAAGCCTGGCCCTTCATCCGCAAATTATTAAGGATTGCGGGAGTCAATTGAAAATTATTTATACACCTTTACATGGAGCGGGAAATATTTTAGTCCGTCAAGCTTTAGCTGAACTTGGTTTTTCGGACGTGTTTGTTGTTCCAGAACAAGAACTTCCTGATCCAGAGTTTACAACAGTACCTTATCCTAACCCTGAGATTCCGTCCACTTTTGACTTGGCCAGACAATATGGTTTTGAGAAACAAGCCGACTTGCTTTTAGCAACTGACCCTGATTCTGACCGCTTAGGTGTTGTTGTGCGTGACAATAATGGTTCTTATCAATTATTAACGGGTAACCAAGTTGGCGTTCTTTTAACTTACTATATTCTGTCCCAAAAGAAGATTTTGGGTACACTTCCCGATAAAGCAACAATTATTAAAACCATAGCCTCTACAGACTTGGCTGATGAAGTTGCCCGTTCCTTTGATGTAGCTGTCGAGAATGTCTTAACTGGTTTCAAGTTTATTGCTGAAAAAGAGAAAGAGTTGGAAGAAAGCAAGCGAGGTGTCTTTCAATTCGGTTTTGAAGAAAGTTATGGTTATTTGGCTGGAGACTTTGTCCGCGATAAAGACGGAGTAATCGCAGCTGTGTTATTAGCTGAAGCAGCCCTCTTTTATAAATACACTAAAGGGCTCGATCTTACCCAAGTTTTAGCTACTATTTATTCGGAATTCGGTTATTACCTCGAGGACCAAGAATCGATTGTTCTGAAGGGGAAAAGTGGCATCGAAGAAATGGCCAAAATAATGACTACTTTGCGTGAATCAGAGTTTAGCAAATTAGGTGGAATTGTTATTGAAACAGTGGATGATTATGACCGTGGATTAAGGAAAGTAAGGGATAATAATAATACTTACCCTTTATATCTGCCACGATCTAATGTCTTACGTTTCTCTTTCAAGGGTGGAGGTTTTGTCATGGCCCGTCCATCCGGAACAGAACCCAAAATTAAGTTCTACTTTTCTGTCAAAGGAGAGAACCAGAGTGCCCTTAAAGAAACCTTAGAAAGAGTAAAAGCAGAAATCTTAGAGATAGTTCATAAGGTATTAGCTGAGGATCACGTTAATCAATTCATAATTCATAATTCATAATCAAGCAACGCGTCGTAATTCATAATTAAACATTAAGCATTGTGCATTGTTAAGCCCTCGGTAAGTTAATTTATTAAACTTAGGTCAATACAATAATGGTCAATAATGGTCAGAAATTTGTCTGACCATTATTGACCTTCGTGCTAATTGGTAATATAATAACACTTGTAAAGACTAATAATTATTAATTTGAATCATTATCTAATTTAATTTCTAAAGTAAGTGTTAAGCGGTAATGCTACAATTGCATTTTGATGGTCCTGAAATCAAAATTATCATAGTGAGGTGACTTATGGATTTTAAAGATTATTACAAAGTCCTCGGTGTTAAACCAGAGACGGATAGCAAGACAATCAAAAAAACATATCATCAATTAGCCAAGAAATATCATCCAGACGTCAACCCTGGTGACAAAAGCGCTGAGGAAAAGTTTAAAGAAGTAACTGAGGCGTATCAAGCCATCAGTGATCCCGAAAAACGCAAAAAGTACGATGAACTACGTCAAAATTACCAACAATGGCAACAACGTGGTGGACGCGGTAATTTTGATTGGGATCGTTGGCAGGCTAACCCAGGAGCAGGTAGCAGTACAAGGACAATGACCCCGGAAGAGTTTGCTCAGGCATTTGGTAATTACGGTGGTACGGATGAAATGGGTGGCGGCTTCTCAGATTTCTTTTCCACGATCTTCGGTGGGAGTGGCGAGCAGGGTCGCATGAATATGAATCGACGCGGTGCACCTCGGGCAAGAGCTGGACGAGATTCAGAAGCGGAATTAACAGTCACTTTAGAAGAAGCCTTCCACGGAACTAGCCGTGTGATTCAAATCGGTGATAGAAGAATTGAAGCCAAAATTCCCAAAGGAGTACGAAATGGTTCCAAGATTCGTCTAAGTGGGCAAGGAGGACCGGGTAGTGGTGGTGGACCTAGTGGAGACCTTTACCTAACCATAAGCGTTCAAGTTGATTCTCGTTATGTTCAAGATAATGATGATTTAGTCATGGATATACCTGTTGATTTTTATACTGCGGTCTTAGGTGGAGAAATTAGTATTAAAACTTTAAGTGGTGAAGTATTACTGAAACTCCCACCGTTATCTCAAAGCGGTAAAAAATTCCGTCTAAAAGGGAAAGGGATGCCAAATTTAGAACAGCCTAAAATGCATGGAGATCTCCTTGCTCAAATCAAAATTATGCTGCCTGATAATTTAACCGAAGCAGAAATAGATACTCTTAAAAAACTTGCCGAAACCAGAAAGCAAATGCGATGATCGAGGTTCGAGGTTCGATGCGCGATATGTCTAATTAGGATGATAAAGTGGAAGCATTGAACGATGTGCGCTCAATGCTGGATGTTCGATACACGATGCACGATAGTGTTATTAGGATTATGAAGGAGGGAAGCAATCATGGCTTTCGATACCAATCGTTTTACACAGAAATCTCAAGAAGCAATTATCAATGCCCAAACCTTATCTGAACGGAATGGCAATAGCCAAGTTGAACCTGAACATCTTTTATTTGCCCTACTGGAACAAAATGATGGTGTTGTTCCTCAAGTATTAACCAAAATGAATCTTGCAGTTGGTGTTTTGTTGCAGAAAGTCAACCAAGAATTACTACGCTTGCCCCGCATTAGTGGTAGCAATATACAAATTAGCATTTCTCCACGACTACAAACGGTGTTAGTAGCTGCCCATGATGAAATGACTCCCTTCGGAGACGAATATGTCAGTACAGAGCATCTCTTGCTAGCCTTACTAGATAAAGCAGGGGGAGCAGCTGAACAAATTCTTAAACAAAGTGGGTTAACGAGAGAAAATCTACTCCTTGCTTTACGTGAAGTTAGAGGTACTCAACGTGTCACAGGCACCAATCCTGAAGGCACCTATGCTGCCCTTGAACAATATGGTAGAAACCTTGTAGATCTAGCACGTAGAGGTAAGCTTGACCCTGTGATCGGTCGTGATGAAGAGATCCGTCGGGTGTTGCAGATTTTATCACGACGCACTAAAAATAATCCGGTACTCATTGGCGAGCCTGGGGTAGGTAAAACTGCGATTGTCGAAGGACTAGCTCAACGAATCGTGCGAGGGGATGTGCCTGAGGCTATTGATAATAAGCAAGTGATTTCCTTGGATATGGGGGCTTTAATCGCCGGAGCAAAATACCGGGGAGAATTTGAAGAGCGGCTCAAAGCTGTCCTTAAAGAAGTTCAGGACCGTGACGATGTCATCCTCTTTATCGACGAACTTCATACCGTTGTGGGTGCTGGGGCTGCCGAGGGGGCCATGGATGCCAGTAATATGCTTAAACCCATGTTAGCTCGTGGTGAACTTCGAATGGTGGGGGCAACTACCCTTGATGAATATCGTAAACACATAGAGAAAGATGCCGCCTTAGAACGACGCTTCCAGCCAATTCTAGTCGGAGCACCAAGTGTTGAGGATACGATATCCATCTTGCGTGGGCTTAAAGAACGTTATGAAACTCATCATGGAGTCAGAATTACTGACAGTGCCATTATTGCTGCTGCTGTTCTCTCAGACAGATATATTAGTGACCGATTTCTACCGGATAAAGCTATTGACCTAATCGACGAAGCTGCGGCACGGATGCGCATGGAAATCACCAGTGATCCCCACGAACTTGACCAAATCAAACGTCGGGTTATGCAATTAGAGATAGAACGTGAAGCTTTAAAGAAAGAAAAAGACGAACCTAGCAGAGAAAGGCTCGCCAAAATTGATGAAGAATTGGCTAATCTTAAAGAAGATCGTTCTGGACTAGAAGCTCAATTACTAGCGGAACGAGAGGTTTTAGCACGTATTCAGCGCTTAAAAGAAGAGCTTGATCAGTCGCGAACACTAATGGAACGAGCCCAACAACAGTTAGACTATAATAAGGCAGCAGAATTGCAATATGGGGTCCTTCCTAAATTAGAGAAAGAACTTGTTGAAGCTGAAAATACCTTGCGTGTAAAAAAAGACGCTCTGCTCAAACAAGAAGTTGATGAGCAAGATGTAGCTGAAGTCGTGGCGAATTGGACTCACGTTCCCGTTGCCAAAATGCTAGAAAGCGATATGAACAAACTAATTAAAATGGAAGAGCGTATTCATCAACGTGTCATTGGTCAAGATGAAGCAGTACAAGCAGTAGCTGATGCCGTTCGGCGTGCCAGAGCAGGCTTACAAGACCCCAATCGTCCACTAGGCTCATTTCTTTTTCTAGGTCCCACTGGTGTGGGGAAAACGGAATTAGCTAGGTCCCTAGCCGAGTTCTTATTCGATGATGAACAAGCCATGGTCAGGATTGATATGTCCGAGTATATGGAGAAACACTCTGTTTCCCGTCTCATAGGTGCTCCCCCTGGTTATGTTGGTTATGAACAAGGGGGTCAATTAACTGAAGCTGTGCGCAGGCGACCCTATACAGTCTTACTTCTGGATGAGGTAGAGAAAGCTCACAGCGATGTGTTCAATGTTCTATTACAACTCTTAGACGATGGTCGATTAACAGATGGACAAGGGCGAGTTGTTAATTTTAAGAATACGGTTGTGATTCTGACCAGTAATATTGCTAGTCCGGTTATTCAAGAACTGACTTTAAACGGTGTCGCTCACGAAGAAATTCGCTCTCAGGTTACCGCAGAACTACGCCAGTATTTTCGTCCGGAATTTCTAAACCGCTTGGATGAGATTATTGTGTTTCATCCTCTAGGGGAAGAACACATAGGCAAGATCCTAACTATTCAACTGAACTTGCTTCGTCAACGTTTAGCTGCACGTAAATTAACCCTTGATTTAACGGAAGCTAGTCAAGCGCAATTGGTCAAAGAAGGTTATGACCCAGTCTATGGAGCTAGACCGTTAAAACGTGTAATTCAGCAACGCTTGCAAAATCCACTGGCAATGAAGCTCTTACAAGGGGAGTTCAAAGATGGTCAACACTTACTTGTGGAGCTTTCACCTGAAGGACAGTTTGTTTTCAGAGAAAGTAATTAGCCTTAAGAGAGCAGCTCGTCTTTACTAAAGCTTATTAGATTTATAACCAGGAAAATAGTCCTGGTTATCTCTTTTTAATATTACCTAACTTGTTAGGTTTCCTATCAAAAGGTATAATGAGACAAACATAAAGTCTTAACTTGAGGTGATAAGATGCATTCTAACTTGCGCAGTTTCATGAATGTCTTGCAACGAGAAAAGCTTATAATTGAGATAGAGACTGAAGTAGACCCATACCTAGAACTCGCTGAAATTCATAGACGAGTGATTGAAAATGAAGGTCCAGCCTTATTCTTTAAAAACGTTAAAGGGAGTAAATTTCCGGTAGTCACTAACCTCTTTGGAACTAGGAAACGAGTAGATTTAGCAGTCGGATCAAAACCTGAAAAAATAGTCCAACGTGCGGTTTCAACCCTCCATCAACTTGTTCCTCCCAAGGCCAAGGTTCTCTGGCAAGAAAGAGCTTGGCTTTTAGACCTTGCCAAGGGTGGATTAAGAAATGTTTCATCCCGCAAAGCACCTGTTCTTGAAGTTACCGAAAAAAACTTTAATCTTAGAAATCTACCCGTTCTCACAAGTTGGCCTGAAGATGGGGGACCCTTCGTAACCTTACCTTTAGTTTATACAGAACATCCTACAACCTTAGAGCATAATTTGGGGATGTACCGGATTCAGATACACGGCACTCAGAAAACTGGCATTCACTGGCAAATTCACAAGGGAGGCGGTTTTCACTATTATGAAGCAGAACAACTCAAGCAGGATTTGCCGACAACTCTCTTTTTAGGTGGACCACCTGCTTTAATCATTGCTGCAATCGCTCCATTACCGGAAATGCTCCCTGAACTGTTGTTTACCTCCTTTTTATTGGGTGAAAAGTTATCTAGGGTAAGCGTCCCAGGATATCCTCATCCCTTAATTGCCGAGGCAGAATTCGCCCTGTGTGGTTCAGTTCCAGCCCACGTTCGCGAACCGGAAGGCCCCTTCGGAGATCATTACGGCTATTACTCTTTAAAGCACGATTTTCCTATCTTCAATGTACAGGCACTTTACCATCGTAAAGATGCTATTTATCCAGCCACAGTGGTCGGCAAACCACGTCAGGAAGATTATTTTATTGGAGAATACCTACAAGCTTTATTAGCCCCTGTTTTTCCTGTGGTAATGCCAGGGGTCAAAGCTTTATGGACTTATGCGGAGACAGGTTTTCATTCTTTGGCAGCAGCTATTGTTAGAGGAAGCTATCCTCGGGAAGCCTTAGCTCATGCTTTTCGTATATTAGGGGAAGGTCAACTAACGTTGACCAAATTTTTAATTGTTACTGATGTGACAGTAGACTTACAGAATTTTTCGTCTCTCTTAGAAAATATTCTAGCCCGCTTTGAGCCGGAACGTGACTTATTTATTATTAATGAAACATCCATGGATACCTTAGATTATACCGGTAGGCGTCTGAACCATGGTAGTAAAGCAATTATGTTGGGTTTAGGAGAGCCTAAGCGAGAATTGCCGGTTCAATACCAAGGCCAATTACCATCGGTTCTAAAGCAAATTCGGGCTTTTTGCGCTGGTTGTTTGTTGGTTTCCGGGCCAAACTTTGTGGACAAACCAAACTTTGGTAATGAACTTCTGCAACTATGTAAGACAAATACAGATTTTGCTCAATGGCCCTTAATTATTCTAATTGACAATCTAGCTTATGACTTAAATCAAACTAGTTTTTTATGGCAGGTTTTTACTCGTTTTGACCCAGCTTTGGACATTTATATTTCGGCAGAACTTATCAGAAATCGTCAGAATTACCATGGTCCAGTCATTATTGATTCGCGAATGAAGACAGACTATCCTGGAGAAGTACTTCCAGACGATAACACTGTTAAATTAGTTAATAAACGCTGGCGGGAATACCAGATTCCGTTAGAACTTTGAAGAAGATTTGGCTTAATTAATAAGTAAATTAATTGCCTTTAGTAATTTATAGAATTGAGCATATCTTACGGAATTTATGTCAAGTGAATAGCAATAGCTTATTCTTCATCGATTATTTCTTTCAAAGTATGTTGTAGGGAGGCAAACAGCGTAGTTGTTCTCTCAACTCTCTTTTTAATCTCTTCTTTTCTGGAAGTTAATTCGAAAATTTCATCTTCCATATTTGAGATCTTAATTTGATTATCTAACAATTGACGATTAGTCTCTTCTTCTCTTTTTTGGATGTCTTCCTGCGCCTCGTTAAGAAGCGCTATTACCTCCAACCGAGCTGAACTTAAAAGTTCTTCGGCTTTATGTTCGGCCTCTTCTTTTACTTGTTTGGCAATTCTCTGAGCAGTTATTAGGGCATCGCGTAAATCAGTTTCCATTTTCTCATAATTCTTTAGTCGGTTTCCCCATTCAGTATTTTGTTCTCTAAGACTATTTAATTGAAGTTTCAACTCTTTATTCGTAGCATTTGCGTCTGTTACCATACGTGTTATTTCAGTCCAGGACTGTTCGACCTCCTCTCTATCATAACCTCTCATAACTAGTTTAAAATCAGGATGTTCTAAGTTCATTTTAGACCCCTCTTTACGGTTATTTTCTTAAGTGTATCATGTACATAAGAATCTGGAAAGGTCTAGAATAATATGTTTGTACTATTTCAGACAAAGTGCCTAACTCGAGTTTATAATAAGTTAAATACATTCTTCATATACTATTAGTTAGGCTTTAAAACTGGATGATTAAATAATAAGCATTCAGTTTATTTTGTTTTAATGAATAATTTGAGGTCTTTTTGCAAATCCTTAAAATGTAATTAGATATTACTAATTAAGGGAGGATTTAGAATGCAAGTCAATGATCTTGAAAAGAAGAGGATTCTCGATGAAGGAATGCTAACCAGAACAATTATTGAAAACGAGGTAGCTCTTAAAAAATGCCAACTCTATAGTGAAATGGCTGGTGATCCGACGGTTAAATCATTTTTTGCGGAACAGGCAAAAGGATTAGAAGATGTCATGGGTTATATTAAAAAAGGTCTTTCAGACTTAGCGTAAAGGAGGATTTGTCATGAGTAATTTTACGGATTTAGATATGCTGTACGATTATGAAAAAGATGTGGTTGCTGCTGCAACGGGTTATATGACTCTAGCTACAAGAGCCCATCATAATAACTTAAGGGATCGTTATATACGATTAGCCAATGAAGCTACAGACGCCCATTCTAAGGTAAGTAAGCTTATTAGCAATGCTGGTGGGATTGCCTAATAAGTGTTAAACAATAAAGAAAATTACTTCTTACTTCTTCTGATATAACTAAAAGGCGGAACAAGGATAACTTTGTTCTGCCTTTTTGCTATTTCCACCAACCTGGTTGCATTTTTTGACTTATGTCATTCAGTAATAGAATTGTTACATTGTCAATAATAAATTGTTGATCACCAAAAGACACAATATTGCGTTTAGGGAAATATTGTAAAGGGAAATCGGCGACATCATGATAACGAGTTGCTTCTCTATGCAAAGTAAAGTACAAAACCTTTTCATCATTTGGCGATAATTGAGTCTGACTGGAGGAAACTGGGGTAGAGTGTTGGAGATTCTTCATTAGTTCTTTAACCTTCTGGCGATCAGCAAAGAAATAAGGGTGGAAAGGATCTACTGGATCGTTTAAGCCTATTTGAGAAAAGGCGAGGGGATGAAGTATCTTGTTCGGAACATTAAGAGTATTAAAAGGATCAAGCCAACTCTCTTGATAGGCAGGTGGTAATACAAATATTATCAAAAGGATTCCTATAATAAAACCGATAATGATAAGCTTGTGGTGACGAAAGCATGCAATAAATTTTCGCTTAGGTGGAAAAATAGATGAAACAACAGGCATCCGATAAACCTCCAAATTCTTATTAACCCGCAACTTGACGGGAACGATAAAGAATGGTTTTACGCCGGATACGTTGAATTGCATTATCTAAGGTCTTAGGCTGTACGCCTAATCTTTCAGACACTTCTCGTTGTTTTAACCCATCTACAAAATGATACTGGAATACCATATATTCCAGTTTAGATAACTCTTTACTTAAATTTTGTATAAAAATCCTTGCTTCATCCAAAGCAATAACCGTAGTCGCTGGATCGCCAAAGTCCGCTACCACATTTAATAAAGTATCTTCACGGTCATCATTAAAAGAATTATTTAGTGAATAGGCATCGTTGAAATTAACATGCTTTTGTCTATTATGCGCTCGTAAACTGTCAATAAGTTTTCGTTTAATGACCATTCGTAAAAAATGTAAAAAAGGAATAGTTGATTCATCATTATAGGCTAAGAGTGCTTTGTAAATCGCAATTCTACCTTCTTGAATTAAATCATCATAATCAGCCCTAGGTAAAAAATACTTACAAGCGATTTTTCGTATCTCAGGCTCATAACTTTGGATAAGTTCACTTAAGGATTTTTGATCGCCAGAGCGTGCTGCATCAAGTAGGGCTTTTTGATCTTCTGAATTTTTACTGGAAGTCACAGCGCTCATCTCCTTTATCAAAGTAATTTTTATTATCTTTACGATGTCTAAGTCTAATAAAAATTCACTACTTTGACAAGGATTATTTGATGGACATTGTGGTACATCGTGGTAAAAACAAAAAACAAAAATCCAATTAAATAATTTAATAAAATATTTGCGACTTTATATTTGTTTCAGTAAGTTTACTAGCTCGATAGCAGTGACTGCTGCATCAAATCCTTTGTTTCCAGCTTTTGTTCCAGCGCGTTCAATAGCTTGTTCAATACTGTTTGTTGTTAGAACCCCAAAGATAATGGGTACACCAGTTTGAAGCCCAACATTAGCAATACCTTTACTTACTTCAGAACTAACATAATCGAAGTGAGGAGTCGCTCCACGAATAACCGCGCCTAAACAAATCACTGCATCGTAACGCTTGGTTAATGCCATTTTTTGAGCAACTAAGGGTATTTCAAAAGCACCGGGAACCCATACTACCTCTAAGTCATCATCAGATGCTCCATGACGCCGTAATGCATCTAGTGAACCACCTAGTAACTTATTGGTGATAAATTCATTAAACCTTGCGGCTATTATGCCAAATTTTAAGCCATCTGCAATTAATTTTCCCTCATAAAGTTTCATTAAATAATCTTCCTTCCTATTTTTTAATACGCGAAATCAACGTAAAGCAATCATATAAGAGGTCCTATTCTTTTATGACACCTGTTAGGTAATGACCTAATTTTGACTTCTTAGTATCTAAGTAATGTTCATTTTCAGGTCTTGAGGCAATTTCAATCGGGATACGTTCGCTAACCCGCAAGCCGTAACCTTCTAACCCAACAATTTTGCGTGGATTATTGGTCATCAAACGAACATCTTTAATCCCTAAATCAACCAAGATTTGTGCTCCAACACCATAGTCGCGAAGGTCTGCCGGAAAACCCAACGCAATATTTGCTTCCACTGTATCTTGACCTTCTTCTTGAAGCTTGTAGGCCTTAAGTTTATTCATCAACCCGATTCCGCGTCCCTCTTGACGCATATAAAGAAGTACCCCACGGCCCTCACGACCAATTTGTTCTAAAGCAGCGGATAATTGATCTCCGCAATCACAGCGATGTGAATGAAAAACGTCTCCGGTAAGGCACTCTGAATGAACACGAACGAGAACTGGTTCATTATTATCTATCTCACCCATTACTAGGGCTAGATGTTCTTTATTATCTAACAAACTTCGATATCCCACAGCTTGGAAAACCCCGTAATCCGTAGGTAGATGAATACGTTCAACCATTTCTACTAGTTTTTCCTTTTTCCTTCGATAACTAATCAGGGCTTGAATAGTCATAATCTTTAGGTTGTGTTTTTCGGCAAATTTAAAAAGATCGGGGACCCTAGCCATACTACCGTCCTCATTCATGATCTCGCAGATGACCCCTGCAGGTTGAAGTCCGGCTAATCTTGCCAAATCAACGGCACCTTCGGTGTGTCCTGCCCGAACCAGTACTCCGCCTTCTCGAGCCTGTAATGGAAAAATATGTCCAGGACGACGCAGATTCTGAGGCCCGCTTGTAGGATCGGCAAGAATTTTAACAGTTTCAGCTCGTTCGTAAGCTGAAATTCCAGTGGTACTTGCTTCTCCATCTACACTAACTGTAAAAGCTGTGCCATGGGGGTCAGTATTTTGGCTGACCATCTGTTCTAATTGTAAGGCCATAATTTTTTCTTTGGTAAGTGGTACACAAATTAACCCACGACCGTAAGTAGCCATGAAATTAATAGCTTCCGGTGTGACCTTTTCAGCAGCCATCAACAGATCGCCTTCATTTTCCCGATCCTCATCGTCGACGACCACAACCATTTTACCCTGCCGAATTTCTTCTAAAGCTACTTCAATAGAACTAAATGTCATGTTTTCCACTCCTCGTATAATTAAATAAAACCATGTTGAGCTAAGAAATTTAATGAAAGGTTTTCCTTGGCTGGTTGTTGAGAACTACCTAAAAAACTAGCCACATACTTACCAATAATATCTGTTTCTAAATTTATACTATCCCCAACTTTTTTTAGGCCTAAGGTAGTTTGGGCAAAAGTGTGAGGAATAAGGGAGACGGAAAAAAAATGAGAGTTTACTTGTACTACGGTTAAGGAAATTCCATCGATAGCAATCGATCCTTTAGGTAGAATATAGGGTAAAAGGGCGGGCAGGGTGCTTATTTCATAGACACTTGCTATTCCAACAGAAGTTATCCGTTTAATAGTTCCAACACCGTCGACATGTCCACTTACTAAGTGTCCCCCAAGTCTAGTGGAAAGTTGTAAAGCTCGCTCAAGATTTACCTTACTACTAGGCTTTAATTGGACCAAACTAGTTTTAGCTAAAGTCTCTGCCATAACATCGACGGTAAATCCTCGGACACTTGAATGAATAACAGTAAGGCAAACTCCGTTCACAGCAATACTATCTCCAAGTTTAGTTCCCTCAAGGACCTTCTCAGCTTGGATACTCAATTCAGCTGAATCTGACAAAAGTTTGATATTACTTACGACTCCCAATTCCTCAATAATCCCTGTGAACATCTAGTTACCTCACTTTTATACTTATAAGATCTTTTATAGATAGCCGGAAATATGAATATCCCCGGTTCCCAAATCTACTTGGACATTTTTCAACTGTATTGCCTCAGCCATTTTAGCAATACGTAAACCAGATAGGGGAGAGGGTCCATTTCCTCCCACAAATTTAGGAGCAATAAAAAAATCAATTTTATCTACCAAATTAGCTTGAATCATAATTCCAGCCAATTTACTTCCACCTTCTAATAGAACCCCTGTCCAACCGCGTTTGATCATGTCTCGCATAAGTAATTCCAAGGGAACGTAACGTTTTACTGAATATTGCCAAACCTCAACACCTGGCAGGTTTTTTAAGGTTGCCAGTTTGGTTTTTGAAGCTGCTAAAGTAGTTGCAATAATGCATGGAGAAGATTCTGAAGAGGTAAGGGCATGTGCATTTTCCGCGATACTTAATTTTCCATCAACAATTAAGCGAACCGGATCACGTCCATTGGCAAGACGGCAATTTAAAGCAGGGTTATCAGCCTGAACGGTTTCACTTCCCACCATTATTACATCATACTGATTGCGGAGTTGATGAACGAACTCTCTGGATTGGGGATTACTAATCCAACGAGAATCCCCGGTTTCTGTAGCAATTTTGCCATCGAGCGTTTGGGCAGATTTGTAAACCACAAAGGGTAACCCCGTAGTAATAGCTTTAATAAACACTTCGTTTAAATGGGCAACTTCTTCGGCTAATAGTCCAACATCAACCTGGGTACCACATTCACGTAAGCGTTTAATTCCTCGTCCAGCTACTATAGGATTAGGGTCTGTCATTGCAACGACCACACGACTAACACCGGCTTTAAGCAAAGCATCAGTACAAGGAGGAGTTCTACCAAAGTGTGAACAAGGTTCAAGAGAAACATAGACCGTAGCACCTTTAGCTTGATCACCAGCAGCTAATAACGCATGGATTTCAGCATGAGGTGTTCCGGCTTGATAATGAAAGCCTTCTCCTATAACTTGATCATTATGGGTTATTACACAACCTACCAAGGGGTTAGGGCTGGTTTTACCAGTGGCCAAAGCAGCCAACTCTAAAGCCCTTCTCATGTAATGTTCGTCTCTTGATGAAAAATCCTGGTTCATTGCCACACCTACTTAAGAATAATTCAGACTTGTTTTCTGAAATAATAAAAAACACCCCGATATATCCTCAGGGTGTTGCAAAGCCAAATGTATAATCATTCGGTAAGTCAACTATAAAAAGAAGCAAGAAAAAAGCGCAATCGTATACACGCAATTGTTCCTCTTCCCATCCAGACTATACTGTCGGCCCCGGAATTACACCGGATCTACCAAAAAGGCTCGCGGGCTTTACCGCCGGTAAGGATTTACACCTATCCCTAGAGGAATATTACTTTTAATTATAGTTTCATAATACCTTATCTTTTAGAATTACGCAAGGGCTACTCGAGATTCGAGATTCGAGGTTCGAGATTCGA
>ORJL011209816.1_pt1 | contig 26710 bp, 23 predicted proteins | sample 1779941 | NCBI WGS metagenome assembly ORJL01 (sample SAMEA104232317, study PRJEB22302) | groundwater metagenome | biome: forest; feature: aquifer; material: groundwater | place: USA | collected 2011-08-07 | depth 5.8 m
CTGTTCGGGCTTCTTGGATACTAAGGCGAGACGACCCAGCTACGAACGGTCTTCTTAAAACCCAGGGTGGGTACGGCCTATCTCGCCTTTGATCAGTATGATAGCATGTAGTGAAGATACAAGGGTGGGTGAAACCCACCATAAAAGGAGCTATGCCAAACTATCGCAGAGCTCATGTAAAAGGCGGTACTTTCTTCTTCACGGTTGTGACTCACGGGAGATTCCCTTTATTCCAAGAGGAATCAGCCGTAAACCTCCTGCGCGCCTGTTTCCGGCAGACGATGGTAACCCATCCATTTACTGTAGACGCCTGGGTAATTCTGCCGGAGCATCTTCACACTATCTGGACACTGCCTGAAAACGATTCCGATTTCTCTGTCAGGTGGAAAAACATCAAAGTCTAGTAGGGCGGGTTTCACCCACCCTAACGTAAAAGGTCGCCATGCCTGACTATCGCTTTGTATGTCAATAAGGCGTAGGGTGGGCTGCCTTTCAACCCATCTCCTCCGAAAGGCAGCCCACCACCGCGCTGGAACAAGTGTGGGCTTCGCGGCGGCTCAGCCCACCCTACGCACTCCGTCAGATTGGAGATATAGTAGTTTCCCCGAGTTTGTGGAGAACGGCGTATACGGTATAGAATGGGGGCAATCCATACCTGACCGGATAGCAGGGATGAATTTAGAGTGAGAAGTTGGTGGGTTTCTCTCGCGTCTCAGGCTGTGAAAAACTGACCGGACAGGAGTAGTAGAATTTCGAACAACGGCACCACCAGAAATTATTAATATTGGAGACGTCGGAATGGGTTTAATCATTAGAAACGAAAGAGAAAAGGATTACAGAATCGTCGAGGAACTAACACGCGAAGCGTTTTGGAATCTTTATGTTCCTGGTTGCGACGAACATTTCATTCTGCATAATCTAAGAAACAGCGTCGATTTTATTCCGGAACTTGACTTTGTTGCTGAAAAAGAAGGACAGATTGTCGGACATATCGTTTACACGCGTGGGAAGATAAAAGATAAGCAAGGTTTGGAAAAAGAAGTCATTTGCTTTGGGCCTGTCAGCGTGTTGCCTGGACTCCAAAAACAAGGAATAGGGAGCGCGTTAATAAATCATACTATTAGTTTGGCGGAGGATATGGGATATCCGGCAATTTGTATATATGGGGATCCGCGATATTATAGCCGTTTTGGGTTTAGATGCGGTGAAAAATATGATATCAAAACCCCAGACGATAAGTTTGCAGTTGCCTTGTTAGTTGTGGAGTTGAAACAAGGCTCCTTAAATAGTATACAAGGAAGACTTATCGAGAGCACGGCTTTTGAAGTTGATAAGAACAAGTTCGTAGAGTACGATGCCACGTTTCCTTTCAAGGAAAAGGCGAAGACAGAATCACAGCTAGAATTCAGGATTTTGGCAAGTTTGAGATATTAAGTTTATCCCTACCCCACCCCACGACAAAATCCCCTTGTTAGTATAGAACATCTGTGCTATTATACCTCTGTAAATCGCCCTCTCTCCTCTTTTACGTGCTTCGGATGGTTTCTCCATTCCGTAACCCGAGAGCGAGGTCTGTTTTTTAGTCATTTGAGGCGGAAGGTCGCCCTGAACCTGTGACTGCGTCAAGCTGGTATCCTGGCCGGTTCCCCGCCTTCACCGGAAACAAACCGGCACTGATGAAACGAATCGAAGCTGTTTTTGTGTACTTTAACAATTGAATTTCTAAATATGTAAACCCGCAGGCACGAAAAAAGCCCCCCGCACTATGAAATATTTTTTCTTCCTGAAAAACGAAAACGAATCGCCCGGACTTCACTGGTCTGCCCGGCACCCGGCTAGCCCCTCCCCCAATCTTCCAGTATAATGACGTGTATTATGAGTGATAGTCTCATTCCGCTGGTTATGGGGGCCATCATTCTGGCGGCCAGCCTGGTCTCATTAAAGCTGGGCTTGTCCGTAGCCATTATCGAGATGCTTTTTGGCGCCCTGGGCGGCTCAATCGGTCTTCATGTGCAGGACTGGATGGCCTACCTGTCCGGCTTCGGCGGTATCACGCTCACCTTCCTTGCCGGTACGGAAATCGATACCACCTTACTGAAAGAGAAGTTCAAGGAGAGCTTTCTCATCGGCTTCTTTTCATTTCTGGCTCCCTTTGTCGTCGTAGCAGGGTATACATATTTTGTGGCACACTGGGGCTTGCGGGCATCCCTGCTGGCAGGCACGGCGCTCTCCTGCACCTCGCTGGCCGTCGTTTATTCGGTGCTTGTCGAGACTGGCATGGGAAGTACTCAAGTCGGCAAATTGCTTATGGCTTCTACCTTCGTAACGGATATGGGCACTGCGTTAGCATTAAGCATTCTCTTTGTGAAACCCACGCTCTATAGCCTGGTCTTTATTTTGATTTCCATTATCGTGATAGTCTTTGCCACCAAATTCTCCCATCTGGTTTTCGATAGTCCACGCCTTAAAAATAAAGTGGTGGAACCCGAGATTAAGTATTTGTTCCTTTTGTTATTGGCTTTCATGTATTTTGCCCAGTTGGGAGAGGGCCAGGCGGTCATGCCGGCCTTCATACTCGGACTGCTGATGTCGCCACACTTCCGGGAAACCGCCGGCACGAAGTCTGTCCGGGATAAGCTGCGCACCGTGGCCTACGCCATCATCACGCCTGTTTTTTTCATCGTCGGCGGCATGAATGTCTCCTTTCCAGTGGTTCTCTCGGCGCTGGCTCTTTTCCTGATTTTACTCGGGCTGAAGCTGGCAGGTAAATTTGTCGGGGTCTTCTTCCTGTCTAAAAGATTCATTCCTCGTGGGGCAATGTATACAACCCTCTTGATGAGTACCGGGCTGACCTTCGGCACCATTGCCGCTGTCTTCGGTTTGAACGCAGGGATTATCAACCAGGTTCAGTATTCACTTCTGGTCGGGGTTATCATCGCCAGTGCCGCAATACCCACTTTTATCGCTCAGAAATGGTTTGCGCCCAGGCATTCGGAAGACATCGTTGAATTGAATGAAAATGGGCGCTAATACTTAATTTTGTCACCCTCACCCTACCCTCTCCCATCAAGGGAGAGGGATTTCTACAAACAGTAGATTTATTGCTAGTTTATCCCTCCAGCTTCAAGTATAATGGCTTAACGGAAAACAAGAGTCAGGAAAGGGAGACCACTTGGACGTTTCTTCAAATAAACCGAAGCCGCCCTGGTTCCCATGGGTTGGCCGGAGGCCTTTCTACGGCTGGATTATTGTCATCATAGCCGCCGTAACCCAGTTTTTCCAGGGTATTGCCAGCCAGGGCTTCGCTACTTACCTGGGGCCTCTCCAGACCGAGTTCGGCTGGGGTAAGGCTGTCGTGGCGGGACCCCGTTCAGTAACTCAGATAGAAGGCGCCATTACAGGCCCCCTTGAAGGATACCTGGTCGATAGATTCGGACCCAGGAAGGTAGTGAACGCCGGTATTTTCATAATGGGTCTGGGGTTCATCCTGTTCGGTATCGCTCACTCGCTCTGGATGTACTACATATCCAGCATAATTATCTCCTTTGGAATGGGGTTGCAAGGGTTGCTGGTGATGTCCGTCACTGTGAATAACTGGTTCCGCCGTAAGCGCACCCTCGCCCAATCGCTTATGGGGCTGGGTTATTCGCTGGCCGGAGTATTCGGCGTGCCGGCACTGGTACTTGTTCAGAGCAAATGGGGCTGGCGGCCATCAGCTATCGGCTCCGGTATCCTTTTCTGGGCTATCGGCTTCCCCATTGCACAATTACTATATGGCAGGCCGGAATCAACGGGAGAACTGCCGGACGGAGATACAATAAAGGCGGAGACCTCCCCCTCTCCTGATAAACTTCCTGCTGCCCTGAGCGACGAATATGACTTTACTCTGGCTGAGGCACTCAGAACCCGCACCTTCTGGCTGCTGGCCGTCGCCTGGGCTATCGGCAATCTTGGACTCCTCGGAGTCCAGGTGCACCTGTTTCTTCACCTGAAGCAGGGAGTGGGGCTTTCCGCAGCTACCGCCGCCCTGGTCTGGACCGTCGCCTCACTATCCAACATTCCAGCCAGACTTTTAGGAGGTTTTTTTGGAGATAGATTTCCCAAGAATGTACTGCACGGAATATCGATGGCGTTCATGGCAGTAGCTGTTTATTTACTGGCGATAGCCACCTCAATTCAAATGGCTTTCACCTATGCGGTGCTCTTCGGCATCGGTTGGGGAATCCGCACTCCGCTAGTCAATGCCATTCAGGGAGAATATTTCGGCAGCAAGTCCCAGGGTATTATCAGAGGCTGGCTGCAATCATTAAGCCTGCCATTTTCAATCGCCGCCCCGGTAGTAGCCGGCGCTCTGGCGGACCTTCAGGGCACTTATCGCCCCACGTTCATCGGGATGGCGGTGATTATGCTAGTCGGCGCCGGCTTAGCCCTTCTGGCGACTCACCCAAAGCGCCGGGATAGAAGCTCACTCGCCGGCCAACCAACCCGCTAGCTTCTGTCCTCATCCTCAAGTATAATGGCTTAGTGGAAAACAAAATCACTAATCTCGACAAAATACTTTATCAGGTTCAAAAACCGGGCCGCTACACGGGCGGCGAGTGGAACAGCATAGTCAAAGACTGGGATAAAACGCCAATCCGAGTGGCCCTCATCTACCCCGATACATACGAAATAGGCATGTCCAATATGGCGCTGCCTATCCTCTATGAAATACTGAACAGCCAGCCGGATGTGCTTGCCGAGAGGTGTTTTGCCCCTTGGCCGGATATGGAGAAGCTGATGCGGGCCCATTCGACAAGCTCAGGGCGAGCCGAAAGTATCCCGCTCTTCAGCCTGGAATCCAGGCGTCCCCTGAAAGACTTCGATATTATCGGCTTTTCCCTGGGCTATGAACTTTCTTATACCAACGTGCTGAATATGCTCGACCTGGCCGGCATCCCCGTGCTGGCTTCCGAAAGAGACAATTCTTACCCGCTGATAATCGCCGGAGGAACCTGTACCGTCAATCCGGAACCGCTGACTGACTTCATCGACTTTTTCGCCATCGGGGAAGGGGAAGAAGTCTTGCTGGAGATGCTGGACAGCTACCGTCAGAATAAAGGTAATAACAAAGATAAAATACTGCGCCAGATGGCGACTATTCCGGGCATCTACGTCCCCTCGCTGTACCAGGTGGAGTACCATGCTGATGGCACGGTAAACAGCATCACGCCCACCACCCCGGAAGCCCCGTCCACCATCCAAAGACGGATAGTGGAGAAGTTACCGCCGCCGGTGACTAAACCTGTCGTGCCCTACATCGAGGTGATTCACGACCGCGGGGCGGTCGAGATTCAGCGCGGCTGCAGCCACGGCTGCCGCTTTTGCCAGGCCGGTATCATCTACCGGCCGCTACGCGAACGTCCCCAGGCTGAGATTATTGAGGCAGTCGACGAGCTTATCGCCAACTGCGGCTACAGCGAGGTGTCTTTAGTCTCACTGAGCAGCGGTGACTACCCCGATATCGAAGGGCTGATTAAGAGCCTGGCCCAGCGCCACCCCGACCTTGCTCTGTCTCTGCCCAGCCTCTACATAGACAGCTTTTCTTTAGAGCTGATGGAATCTCTCCCCTCCCACAAGAAAACGGGGCTGACCTTCGCTCCCGAAGCTGGCAGTGAGCGGTTACGGTCCGGCATCAACAAGAACATCACTGAAGCGGAGCTTCTGAAAACCGCCTCAGCCGCTTTTGAGAGGCACTGGACGGGCTTGAAGCTCTATTTTATGCTCGGCTTGCCCGGGGAAACCATGGATGATATCAAGGATATTTCTAACTTGGTAAATAAAGTCCTCGACCTGGGGAGAAAAAGTAAAAGGATGCCCCAGATAAGGGTCACCCTGTCCACCTTTGTGCCCAAGCCTCACACCCCTTTCCAGTGGGCCGCCCAGGATAGCGAAGAGAACTTGAATGCCAAACACGAGGTATTGAAGGAAGGGCTGAGGCGGAAAGGGGTCAAGTTCTCCTGGCAAAACCCGGAGACCAGCCTCCTTGAGGCCGCCCTTTCGCGGGGGGACCGGCGGATGGGCAAGGTCATTTACAACGCCTGGAAGCTGGGCAGCACCTTCGATGCCTGGGGAGAATACTTCAAGTACCAGAACTGGCGGCAGGCTTTTGCCGAGGCGGGGCTTGACCCGGACTTCTATGCCCGGCGGGAACGCCCCCTGGATGAGGTATTACCCTGGTCGCATATCGATATCGGAGTGTCTCAAGAATTCTTGAAGAGAGAGTACAAACGCTCTCAGGAATGTAGAACCACCCGCGACTGCCGTACCGAAGCCTGTAACGCGTGCGGGCTGGAACAATACGATCCAGTATGTCAGATGAAGCTAACCGGAGCACGAAGCCTGTAACGCAGGCGGGCTGGAACTGGTGCAGGTGGCTTGCCGGGAGCGGCTGACCAAGAAGCTACCAGTCTGAAAACGATAACCCTCTCCACATCTAATTTGACAACTATAAGCGCAATCGCTTATATTAAAGTAAGTGGAGATTAGGTTCAGCCGGCATGCCAGAAACAAGCTGAGGTTATACAAGCTGGCTATTGCGGAAGTGGAAGAGGTAATCGCTTCAGGGGAAAGGCTGAATCATGGAGACAAGTGGGAATCGCGGCAAGGCAATCTGAAAGTAATTTGGGTAATGATAGGCTCATACGCTTTCGTGATAACCGTGATTAAGACCAGATAACGGAGGGAATATGATAAGCGAAGCAAGATTACAGGAGATGCCCAAAGGCGCTCTGAAAGTTGAATACGAGCCTGAGGTCGATATTCTCACTATTTATCTTCAGGACTCCGAGACAACCTTAAGCCACAGTAATGAGACAGAGCTGGGAGTCATATTGAACTATGCTGGAGATGGCCGTCTTTCTTCGGTAGAAATTCTGGACGCCAGCAAACGGTATCCGCCAGGGCAGTTGGCAGCTCACAGCGTCGATGAACTGATTGACCTCAGAACGGCATCTAAACTGGCCGCAATTGCGCCCGTCACTCTCAGAACACAGGCGGAGAAGGGGAGACTCTGGGCGATACGCCTTGCCGGCCAGTGGGTAACCACGCGAGAGAGACTACAGCAATACCTTGACAGCCGGATGAGGACGGGCAGGGCTACAAATTAACAGCCGTACCTAATCAAACACCGTAACGGCCACGAGCTTATCACCCTCATCGAGGTTCATGAGTTTGACGCCCTGGGTGCTTCTGCCTAGAGTGGTGATGCCTTTCTTGGGGTCTTTTTCCTTGACCGGGGTCTGGATGACCATGCCTTGAGCCGATATCATCATCACCTGTTGGGTTAAACCGGCAATTTTGGTAGCCACCACATCGCCGGTTTTATCCGTAATCTTGAAGGTCCGGACGCCGCTGCCGGCCCGTTTCTGGAGGGGATACTCGCTGATTGGAGTGAGCTTACCGAAGCCACTACCTGTGACAGTCAGCAGGTAACCCTCGGGATAAGCAACCTCCATCGTAACCACCTTGTCACCTGCCTCCAGCCGGATACCTGATACTCCGCCGCTGGTCCTCTGGCTGGAACGCAGGCTTGAAGCAGTGAACCGTATCGACTGCCCCTTTTGAGTTATCATCATCACTTCGTCTTTTTCCGTAGCCAGGCGCGCCGCCACCAGGTCATCCCCCTCCTCCACGTCCATAGCGATAAGACCGTTACTGCGCACTACGGCGAATTTTTCCGAAGCCGTCTTCTTTATCTCCCCGCGGCCGGTAGCCAGCAGCAGGCTGGTATCGGCTGTAAAATTAGTAACGGCGACAATGTCAGTAACTTTCTCAGTCTCCGCGATGGGGAAGAGATTAATCACCGCCATACCTTTGGATAATCTGGAGGTAGATTCCGGGATTTCAAAGCATTTGAGACGGAAAACCCGGCCCCTGTTGGTGAAGAAAAGGAGATTATCATGGGTATCGGCCACCGTTAACAGTCTAACGGCATCATCATCTCTGGTTACCATACCTACTATGCCCTTACCACCCCGGTGCTGTAACGAATATAGCTGGGAAGGCACCCTTTTCACAAAGCCCCGGGTGCTCAGGGTCACGACGACCCTGGCGTGGGGAATCAGGTCTTCCTCATGGAATTCCACTTCTCCCTGAGCGCTTATCTCGGTTCGCCTGTCGTCGCCGAATTTAGTTTTCAGGTTGACGGATTCCTCTTTAATCAAGGCCATCACCCTTCTCGGGTTAGCCAGGAGTTCTTCCAGATAAGCGATTTGCTTCAAGACTTCGGCATACTCGTCGAGTATTTTCTGCCGTTCGAGGTTAGCCAACCGGCGCAGCTGCATATCCAGAATTGCCTGAGCCTGGAGCTGGCTTAAGGAGAAACCGGCCATCAGGTTCGTTCGGGCTCTATCGGCATTTTCAGATGCGCGGATCATGGTAATCATCTTGTCTATATTGTCGAGGGCAATCTTGAGACCTTCAAGGATGTGCGCTCTCGCCCTGGCGCCTTTCAGATCGAACCGGGAGCGGCGGGTAATCACCTCACGCCGGAAGTCTATGTAATACTGCAGCGCCTCTTTAAGACTAAGCACCCTCGGCTGACCGTCAACCAGCGCCAGCATATTGACGAAGAAAGCCGATTGCATAGCCGTATGCTTGTAGAGGCTGTTAAGCACCTTCTGGGGCTGAGCATCCCTCTTTAGCTCAATGACGATACGCATACCCTTGCGGTCTGACTCATCGCGTAATTCACTGATACCTTCAATTTTCTTGGCAGCCACCAAGGCGGCGATTCTCTCTACAAGGGCCGCCTTATTGGTCTGGTAAGGCAGCTCGACAACCACAATCTGGCGGCGTTCCGTCTCGGTAGCCTCAGTTATGTAAGCTTTAGCCTGGACCACGATGCGGCCGTGGCCGGTAGCATAGGCGCTCTTGATACCATCGGTACCTAATATGATACCGGCTGTTGGGAAATCCGGGCCTTTAACAAACTGGGTAAGCTCATCAACGGTGGCTGACGGCTTGTCAACGAGATAGGATATAGCATCACAGACCTCGTTCAGATTATGGGGGGGAATATTGGTCGCCATGCCGACGGCAATACCGGCGCTGCCGTTAAGCAGTAAATTAGGCAACTGGGCGGGCAGAACCAGGGGTTCTCTGAGACTATCATCAAAGTTAGGAGCGAAATCGACCGTGTCCCTATCTATATCAGCTAACATCAGGGCGGCCAGGGCAGTCAGGCGGGCCTCAGTATAACGCATGGCGGCGGGGGGGTCATTATCCACGCTGCCAAAGTTACCCTGCCCCTCGATAAGCAAATAGCGCATCGAGAAATCCTGGGCCATGCGCACCATGGCATCGTAGACAGAGGTATCACCGTGAGGATGGTACTTACCCAGAACCTCACCGACGATACGGGCGCTCTTCTTGGTGGCGCTGTTAGCTGTAATCCCCATGTCATTCATAGCATAGAGAATACGCCTCTGCACCGGTTTCAATCCGTCCCGCACATCAGGTAAAGCCCGGGAGACAATGACACTCATAGCGTAGTCAAGATAAGAGCTACGCATTTCAGCTTCGATGGCTATCGGTCTCGTCTTGCCTAGCACCATAACCGGTCAAACCTCCTAGTCATCGCTATCAACTTCTTCTTCCTCATCCTCATCATCTGACTCCTCAGACAACACTTCTATATCGGCGTCATCTCCAACACCACTGTTTACTATAGCATAGCCAGTATCGCCGGGCAAAGATTCTTCTTCGTCAAGATGCTCAAGACTGCGCCTGATTATCCTGTCACCGAGCCTGTCTTCAATATCAGGACGAAGACTCTCAGGACCCCTCGACGGAAATGAAGGTATGCCTGCCTGGCTGGGGTGCTGATACACCTCCCTGATAATGACAGTAACCGCCTCCTCGCTTGAGCTAATGATGGTGCCGATGTACTTATTACCGCCCTCCATCAGCTTGGTGAGCCGCTGCCCGTGCCGAGGCTCTACCTGACCGAGGTACTCTCCCTGGCCGGTCTCCACAATCAAACGAAGCCCATCTATCTTCAGGTTGACGCGGCTGCCGGCTACGGTCTTAGCCAGTATTTCCAGCGGAGCCAGCCGGCGCAGGTTTACCACGCCGGCCTTAGCTACTTCCTCAATAAACTGCTGCGGTTCCACCTTCTCCTGCCCGCCCCGCCTGGTATCAACCACAGCTTTCCCAAGATGTGATAATCTGTTCAGATTCTTCCTGGCGATGGTATTATAGGGGTCGACCTTAGTCGCATTCTCATAGGCTTCCCTTGCCAATGCATACTCCCCAAGCTCAATGTGTGCCCTACCTAATCTATTAAAGGCATCGACGTCATCAGGGAAGCTCTCGATGAGACTCTGGTTAGCCGTTACAGCTTCCCGCCACCGGCCCTCCATAGCCAGGGATATCGCCTGTTTACTGGTTTGTCTTCTTAGCTTTGTAGATTCTTCTTCGTGATATGCCATCCGCATTCCTCTTTATTATTTCTATGATTAGCCCTGAACAATAGGTTTAATTGTCATTCCGTATCCAGCTCGAACGCCTTGTGTAAGGCGCGCACGGCCTCAATAACCCTGGACTCCTCTATGATACAGGTTATCCTTATTTCAGAAGTAGTAATAAGCTGAATATTGATGCCCTTTTCACTGAGAACCCTGAACATCCTGGCGGCGTAGCCGGGGGTATTCTGCATGCCCGTGCCGATGACACTAACTTTGCCCAGCTTCGAATCACTGACACATTCCATGGCGCCGATTGATTTAGCGATAGGCTCGACAACTACCATTGCATTGTCCAGTTGACTCTTGGCCACTGTGAATGTCAAATCAGTGATTTTATTGATGCTGGCGTTCTGAACGATAGTATCGACGCTGACATTGGCTTTCGCCAAGGCTTCAAAAAGAGCCGCGGCAATGCCCGGCTTGTCGGGAACCCCGACCACCGTTATCTTAGCCACGTCCAGGTCATGGGCGATGCTCTTCACCTTATTACGTACTTCCATAGACACCCCTCCATGAATTAATGTCCCCGGGCTTTCAGTAAAGCTGGAGGCAACCCTAATCGGCACACCGAGAAGCTCAGCCAGTTCAATGGCTCTCGGCTGCATTGCCCTGGAGCCATAGGTGGCTAACTCCAGCATTTCTTCATAGCTTATTTCAGAAAGAGGTATCGCTTCAGGAACGATGCGCGGGTCAGCCGTAAAAATGCCGGCCACATCCGTATAACGCTCGCACACCTTCGCCCCGAGGCTGCCAGCCAGCGCCACCGCACTCAGGTCGGAGGCTCCCCTGCCCAGCGTAGTGACATCCATCTCTTCGGTAACGCCCTGAAAGCCGGCTACGATGACAACGTTCCCTTTGTCCAGCTCTTTAACCACCCGCGTTGAGTCGACTTTCAGAATCTTTGCCTGCCTGTAGGCGCCATCTGTGGTTATCCCGGCCTGAGCTCCGCTCAGGCTGATTGCCTCACAGCCAATGGCTTCCAGCGCCATAGCCAGCAGCGTGCTGGAAACAAGCTCGCCCGTAGACACCAGGGCATCCAGTTCCCGGTTATCCGGCTGAGCTGAAATCTGGTAAGCCAGGTTGATTAAGTCATCGGTGGTATCCCCCATCGCTGAGACGACGACTACTACCCGGTTACCCTTTTCCTTTGTAGCGGCGATGCGCCGGGCGACATTCTTGATTTTCCCGGCATCCGCCACCGAGGACCCGCCATATTTTTGAACAATAAGCGCCATATCTTTAACCTGAACGAGGGAATTACTCTATTTTTTGCCAATCAATCGGCTCATAATACTATAACCATCGTCAAGAAACAAGCCCTGTCGGACGGCTTCTATTTCAGTGAATCTTTTGGCCCCGTTTGAAGTAAAGCCCTCCCCCCAGAGCAGGAATGGCACAGGGTCAGGGTTATGGGTACGGGTTACAATCGGGGTGGGGTGGTCGGGCATAACCAATACCCGTAAAGCATCCCCATGCCAGGCTCGCAAGCGGCTAAACACCTCACTGTCAGTCTTCTGTATAGCCTCCACCTTATCTTCAACCGAGCCGGTGTGCCCCGCCTCATCCGTAGCCTCGATGTGAATGACAACCAGGTCATTCTTATCGAAGGCGGCTAAAGCTCCATCAGTCTGGCCGGCAAAATCATTATCCATTCCGTCGGTTACGCCGGGTATCTCAAGAACTTTCACCCCGATCATCTGCGCCAGCCCCTTTATCACATCCACGGCCGACGTTACCGCCGCCTGCAGGCCGTAGGCCTCTTTGAAGTCAGGCAGAGCCGCCGGGTTGCCGCTGCCCCAGAAGATCCATATCGTGGTGGCAAGAGCCTCGCCGCGGGCACGGCGCGCCGCATTTACCGGGTGGTCACGCAAAACAGACTCGGAGCGTTTCATCAGGTCCCGCAAGAGGTCGCTCCCCCGGCCTTTAGGGAAAAAACCGGCAACAGGCTGACCGGAAATATCATGGGGCGGAGTACATTCAGCCAGCAGGGTATCCGGCCGGCCGCTTATCTTCGCAATATGCCGGTAGGCAACTCCGGGGTAAAAATGCAGAGTATCACTGCCAAGAGCTTTATTCAAAGCCTCGATAAGCTGCCTCGCTTCGTCAGTGGAGATATGCCCGGCGCTGTAGTCCGCCATCCTGCCGTCCTGAACTGTCACCAGGTTACAGCGAAAAAGGACGTCTCCCTCCCCGACAGGGATACCCATGCTTCTGGCCTCGATTGCCGCCCGGCCAATGAGGTAACGGCTGGGGTCGTAACCCAGCACGGACATGCAGGCATTAGAACTGGATGGTTCCATCCCGGCAGGTATGGTACGGGCCAGACCAAGCAGACCACTTTTCGCCATAGCGTCCAGGTTCGGAGTTTTTGCCAGTTCCAGACAGGTCTTTCCTCCCCGTTCAGGCAACGGCGAACCGGCGGCGCCGTCAATTATCACAACACAATATTTCATGATGTTAACCCTGTTCCCTTAATTTTATTTTATTATTAGCTTGCTGTATCAGGGAAATACCTCTATAATAGTCTCTTGCGGGGCGTAGCGCAGCCTGGTTTAGCGCGCAGCGTTCGGGACGCTGAGGTCGGTGGTTCAAATCCACTCGCCCCGACCATTTTTACTCCTCATCTCGGGTACTTTATCCACGCTTCTTCTTTTTTGCTCTGTCACGTTCCAGTTCCTCAAGAGTTACAAAGCCTTCGTCTCCATCCTCACGAGCCTTCAGTATTTCACGAATGTCCTCCTCATCTTCCAGAATCTCCAGAATGGCTTCACGCACAAGTTTAGCCATTGACTTTCGTTGCTCAAATGCCAGACAGCGAAGTCTTTCGTGCACTTCCGGAGTAAGGAAAATAGTGGTTCGCTTTAGAGTTGTACCCATAACCATCACCTCCCAGCAAAAAATAGTAGCATATAAACACCTATATGTCTATATGCTTAATTTTCTGCCGGCATATACAGAAGCATCAAAAAACAATTATAATAAGGAATAATAAAGAAATAATTAAGTTAGTCAGCTTACAGATCGGGTAGTTTCAAAGGAGGGTAAGATGGTCAAGGTTAAGACTTTCGCAAACGAACTCAAGATTTTCCACACCATGAATGAACTAAAGCAGTTAGACGAGCAGGTCAACAAATTTATTGCGGACAATGGAGTTAAGAAGGTAATCTCAGTCAGTGATGTTTGCACCACCGATAGTTCAGGCTCGACCATCGGTATCATCCGCGTACTGGCTTACGAGTAGAGCGGGTAGGACAAACAAGAAGGATTAAGGGCTCCGCGTTATTCAACCCGGCGCATTTCCCATATTGTACCGGTTGCGTCAGGGCAGTGTATCCTGTAGATATCCCGATTTTCAGCGTTCCAGGATGGAAATCCCATAGCCACCCTCCAGGGATATAGGTCCAGAACGTGTAATAATGCATAGCATACGTTTGGTGGTGTCTGATAGGGTATTTTATAGATGTATGTCTCACCAACATTGTGTTTGCACTGGCCGATTTTCTCAACCAGCTTAATTTCGATTTTACCCAAGTTATCCCAGGCTTTTCTATACTCAGCATCCGATATCTTTTGATTCTCTTGTTTCATATTCTCTCCTCAGGACGGTTCTTCCAACCCGCTTACTTAACCCTTCGTCCCCCTCTTCGCCTCTTCCCACAAGGCGTTTTGCTGGTCAAAGGTGAGGTTAGCGAAGGTAAGACCCCGCTTCCGGCAAAGGTCTTCCATAAAAGAGAGGCGTTTGTAAAACTTCCGGTTGGCTTCCCTCAAGGCCGTCTCAGAGTCGATACCATGCCTTCTGGCAAAATTAACCAGAGTAAAGAGCAGGTCGCCGAACTCCTCGGATTTCTGCTCTCCACTCGTGCTTTGTTTGAACTCGCCGACTTCCTCAGCCAGCTTGTCTATAACACCCTTGATATCCGGCCAGTCAAAGCCGGCTTCGGCTACACGCTGTTGAATTTCCCGGCTATAGCTCAGGGCCGGCATCTGTAGAGGTACGCTGGCCAGGAGGGACGCGTCTGGCCCCTTCTCTTCCTTCTTGATTGCCTCCCAGTTATGCACCACCTCAGCGGCGTCCTTAACTTTGACTGAACCGAAGACATGCGGGTGGCGTTGAATCATTTTTGTATTAATACCTTTAATCACGTCTCCCAGCTTAAACTCACCGGCTTCCGTGGCAATCTGAGAGTGAAGAACTATCTGAAGGAGAAGATCGCCCAGCTCCTGGCACAGTTTCTCCGAGCCGCCCTCGTCCAGGGCCGCCAGCACTTCATAAGATTCTTCAAGGAGAAACTCCCGCAGAGAGGAGTGGGTCTGCTCCCTATCCCATGGGCAGCCATCCGGCGCCCGCAATTGAGCTATGATTTTTACCAGCGTTTCAAACTTATCCAGGTTCTTCGGTACTGACACCTACATCACCCCCTTTGGTAAAGCTTCGCTTTTCTAACAATATCTAATGAACGGAATAAGATACCAACTCAGCAGGATACAACTCATCATTAAATACAGTCTTAACCATACTCTTAACTTCATCTGAATACCATGACGTGAATGTATTACCTTTTTCATCATATCTCACTATTTTGAAGCATCTGAATGTGCCGGCAGCTACAGTCATGTTCTCTATAGTCTCCACCCGATACGTAAGATTCTCTGTTTCGACCACGGTTCGTCCTGACAGGTTCGATGTCGAAGTCATTACCACCTTATATTCCTTCCCCACCTTTAGCGGGAAGCGGTGTGCACCAGGAAACTCATAGGACAAAGTCATCGCCCAGACTCCCTCTCCAGACAATAAAGAGTTCTGGATGCTGACCATTTCCCCGGTCGATTTGTCAACCTTCATTACTCCTGACAGGGTAGTAAATGGTCCTCCCCCTGTATCGAGTTCAGTTGTCTGCCTCATGACGTACAAATCCTTACTTTCGATGACCTCCTCACCCGTGACTTCTAAGGTGGTTGACGACACAAGGAATGGAGCGATGCCTTTGGTGACCCATTTATCGCCGACGGATAAAGTTGGTAATGACCCAGACTTATTGGCGCAAGCGGTGAAGGTAAAGGCCGTAAGGACTACGCCTGCAACCAGGCTTACAAGGATATACTTTTTCATTCCTTGTCCATTCCTTCTTAAGTCAAATACAATTTCTGTCGTTTGATATATTCCACAACCTCCTCGGGGACGAGGTGGCTGATTGACTCTCCCCGTTTAGCCCGTTGCCTGACTTCAGTAGCGCTGACATCTGATTTCGGCTCATCAAGAACTGTTAACCTCTGAGATATTCCTGGCATAGCGGCTTCCAGAGTGTTTGTATCGGGCAGTGAATAGCCCGGCCTGGGGACAGCTACCAGCCTGCACATCCGTATTATCCGGGCAGGCTCACGCCAGCGGGGTAACTGCGCCAGGCTGTCCAGTCCTATAATAAAATAAAGCTCGTTCTCAGCGCCAAACTTATCTCTCAGCTCGGCAATTGTGTCAACGGTATAGGAGGGACCGGGACGGTCGATTTCTATAGTAGACAGCTTGAAATAAGGATAATCGGCTATGGCCAGGCGCACCATCTCGATGCGATGTTCTGCCGCAAGGATTGTGCCGCTTTCCTTGAGAGGTGTCCGGGCGGCAGGCACAAAATAGACTTCAGCCAGACCCATCCGTTTCCTGGCCTCTTCTGCAATCGCCAGATGACCATTGTGAATCGGGTCAAAAGTACCGCCCAGGATTCCAATCTTCAAATAGTTTCCTGCTCCGCCTTTTCTCTCCATTGCGGGAGTGCTGTAAGTGAGGGTCAAAATATTATTTCACCCTCACCCAACCTCTCCCCTCAAGGGGGCTTTGTATCAAAAGCCCATATTTACGAGGACTTTTGCAACAACTGGCTCTTTTGTATCAGAAGTCCAGAAGTTCGCTTCAATACCTAATTCTACCATACTCATTATGAGGACGCATATATTATGACACAGTACCTTACAGAGAACTTCATTGACCTGAGCAACCGGAGACTTGGAGCGAACCGAGGCACCGAACTTGGCTTTAATCATGCTGAAAGCCGTCTCAACGTTAGACCGCTTGTGGTAGTGAGACAAGAAAGCCTCTTGGTTGAAATTGTAGAAGTGCCACATCTTAGCCCACAGGCCGTCAAACTTCTTGCTTCCCTGAGTGCCTTTGGAATAGCTTTTGAAGGGAATGTAAGGCGTTGACGGCTTGGATAGCATGGAGGTTCTTCCGGCTGGAATATGCCTTATCAGCCGATACTTCATTGATATTGAACGTCTGAGCCGTTTTGTTGACCAGTTCGGGAAGTTTGGGAGCGTCAGCCGATTCAAAGGCGGTGGCTTCGACACTGGTTACGATATGAGTGGTAACTCCGCACATCAAATGAGTTTTAACCCATTTGGCTTCGCTCCGCATCTTGCCCCATTTATGGTCAAACCATCGGTTATAAGTTGTGGATGCAAAGCCAGTGGAGTCCACAGCGAAGTCTGTCTCAACCGCTTTCAAAGGGCTTGCGCTCTGTTCAATGAGGGACTTCAGAAGGGAAGTCAGTTCGGGCTTTTCGAGGTATCGGGCATTGCTGGCAAAAGAAGGGGCTTTGCCAACCAGTTCTTTTGTTTCCGCTTCTCTGAGGTCACTCATAAAGCGTCTGCCGGACATCGTGGAATAGACCTTGTAGGTGACTGCGAAGGCCACGTCAGCGAGAGAGAGCTTCGGTCTACCGAAAGTCTGGGTTGGTTGTTCAATGCCGTTGCAGAGGTCACGGAGCAAGGTAACGAAGCGTTCCTGTTCGTGCATCTGCGTATCGTCATAAGCAGGCCATTCTTGGGTGCAAGTTACCTTCATGGACTTGGTGACCGTCTCAGTTCCATCTGCCTTTGTCTCTCTCTGAATTACGAACTCTACAGCATGAATATGTTTGCAAGGCTGTTGTCGTTTCTCAAAATCAGGGCACGAGCAGAATGGCGTGCCGTGGTCAAGGCTCACGATGTAGCTTCCATTGCCGGACTGGGAAGGAACTTTCCAACCCAGTTGATTCTTTTCAATTTTAGTTGTTGCCGCTATTACCAATCCTCGTTCTTCTCTTGCATCCATCTCAATTCACTCCTCAACTCAATTCTTACTGTTACTATAGATAATATATCATATATAACAGTAGATGTCAATACCCTTAGACCATATATTTTAGATAATTTATTAACAAACAAATACTTGACAACATATACCTATAATGATATATTGGTAATATGTCATACAAAGAAACAGAACAGATTGCAGTGCTCCGGTGTAATCGGTGTGGGCACAAATGGCATCCTCGTGACCCCGAAAAAGAACCAACATCTTGCCCAAAGTGCCATAGCCCATACTGGAATAAGCCGAGAACACGGAAAAAGACAGCAAAATAAAAGTTATCATAACAATGGCGATTTTTATAGAACTATCGTGCCTGCGTTTTTAATAACTTTGGCCTGTTTTTTGATAACGGTTTTGACGAGGATTAGGTGCATTGATGACAATATCAGTTATGGAGAACCTACTTAACGCCATGACAGATATAGAACAGTCTGCGAAAGAGATTCGCAATAAATCGTGGGTTAATAATGCATATATACCGGAGTGGGTTGACATTGAAGATATTGGCCTTGACCAATTCTTCACACGCCCTGCTATTGCGAAAGCGTGCTGGGAATCTCTTTACCGATACATGGAAGCGGATGGTGCTGATATAGACCATTATAAATTCATTGAGCCATCAGTAGGGCTTGGGGCATTTTATGACCTGTTACCTAAAAATCGCCGTATAGGTATTGATGTTGCACAATACCGCCCTGAATTTATCCCAAATGATTTTCTCACATGGTCTCCTAAAGAGGATAAAAATTATCGCTATGCTTGCGCAGGTAATCCGCCCTTCGGTTATAGGGCGTGGCTTGCCCTAGCGTTCGTAAATCATGCTGCCCTCTTTTCGGATTATGTTGGCTTTATCGTGCCTATGGGTTTCCAAAGTAGAGGGAAGAGTAATGTGCAAGATAGAGTTAAGGGACTTCATCTTGCACATTCGTCCCCATTACCATCGGATAGCTTTACTGATGCTAATGGAAATAGCTTTAAAGTAAATGCTTTATGGCAGATATGGGCACGGAATGTTAATAAGAAAACTCCTACGCCAGAAACATGCAACAAGTATATCGACCTATTCACAGTGGACATGCGAAAGGAGCGGCTTTGTGGAAAGGCACGGCTTCACGAAGCAGACTACTTTCTGCAACGTACCTTTTATACTAATCCCCCCTCATTAGTTACCACCTTTGACCAGGTGAAATATGTGTGTGGCTATGGTATTGTAATTAAGCGGGAGCGGGAAAAAGTGCTTGAGGTATTACGACACGCTGACTGGAGAAAACATAGTAACCTTGCAAGCCATAACTGTAGGCATATTAGCATGTGTCACATTCGTGCTGCCTTAACGGAAGCAGGGTTTATAGATGACTGACCCACTAGATTTGTTGCTAAAAATCGCCAAAGAAAAAACGAAACTAGGCAAATGGGATGACCAGCCATTACAGTTGATTAAAGTCATGGCTAATTCCACTAAAGGTGACCTAGCAGAAGCCTTTATTATTGAATACAGCAAAGAATTAGGATTTGATGTGGGGAAGAAACCTAGCCGTCTTGGGGATTATGATGCAAAAATAAATGGGATGACATTTGAAGTGAAAATGGCAACAGAGGATATAAGCGGGAGTTTCCAGTTCAATCACATAAGGTATGATTACAAGTATGATTGGATATTGTGTCTTGGAATTACACCGAGTGCAATTCTTTTTGATATATGGTCTAAAAGTGACCTTGCTACGGGCAAAGCAGGGACACTTGTATCTATGGGGCGTGGGCAAAACTCCAGCTTCAAATTAACAAAACCAAAGAAGCTATTACATCCAATCATTGAATTTCAATCAAAAATACAGTCTCTTGTAAAATAGACTTTTGATACAACTCACCGACTTTTGATACAGAAGGCACTTATGATACAAAGCCCCTCAAGGGAGAGGAGTTAATAATAAATCTCTTGAGGTGGAATGCGTTACCACTCCCACTCATATTGGCCGCAGCGGACTTTATCTCCCGCCTGCACCCCGGCCGCCTCCAGCGCCTTACTTATCCCCAGCCTGCCCAATTGCCTTTGAATTTGGCGCCGTACTTCAGGGTCGGACCCGCTTCCCTTACCGGTGAGCCTATCCAGCTCGTGGGATACCACGATAAAAACATCCCCTTCCTTATGAACGCTGACGCCGGCGCTCCTGGGTTTGGGGCGGAAGATTGTCTTATGAGTCACCTTAACTGCCTCAGCCTCATCGCCCAGCTTGATCAGTAGTTTCGCCGCTTCAGTTATCAGTTCACCAATCCCCTCGCCCATCGCCGCTGAGATAAAGAGAACGTTTATCCCGGCAGCCTTAAAATCACTCTTAATTTCAGCTAAGCGCTCCTCCACCCGCGGTAAATCAGTCTTGTTAATGACCACAATTTGAGGTTTCTTGGCGAGAGCAGCATCATACAAGGTCAACTCGGTATTCACCTTTAACATGTCCTCCAGGGGAGACGCCGAGCTGCCATCGATGAGATGAATCAACATTTTAGTCCGCACGATGTGGCGCAAAAAATCATGGCCGAGACCCTTACCCAGATGAGCGCCCTCGATTAGCCCCGGAATCTCAGCAATGACAAACCTCTTTTGAGTGATCTTATCAGATGTCTTCATCTCCACCTCAACCACTCCCAGCGCTGGCTCTAGGGTGGTGAAGGGGTAATCGGCTATTTTAGGCCTGGCAGCCGAAACAGCCGTCAGCAGGGTGGACTTGCCTGCGTTAGGAAAGCCGATGATGCCGACATCGGCAATCAGCCTTAGTTCCAAAGTTACGGAAAGTTCCAGGCCGACCTCTCCCTTCTGGGCGATTCTCGGAACCTGGTTCGTTGATGAGACATAGTGAGTATTACCCAACCCTCCCCTACCACCATTAGCCAGCACAGCAAGCTGTTCCGGCTGCTCACAGTCCGCAAGCAGAGATAACTCCCCTGCCCTGCCGTTATCCAGAGCGATAGTGCCCACAGGCACTTTTAATATCAGGTCTTGCCCGTTCTTACCGTGCTGCTTTTTACCCCTCCCATTCTCACCCCTGCGAGCCTCATAAAGCTTATCAGCTTTAAATAGACGTAAACTGGTGACACTGGGGTCAGCCATGATGATTACTTTCCCTCCCTGTCCACCATCTCCTCCATCAGGACCTCCCATGGGAACATGTGCCTCCCTGCGGAAACTCACTACCCCATCGCCACCATCCCCGGCTTTTACTCTTATTTCTACTTTATCATACATATTTATTTCACTTTTATATCTTTTATATTTTAAAGTAAGTTTACCTTAATCAATATTAATAATACCATTTAGGCTTGACTGATGCTTAGATAGTTTGGATACTCCGCGCAGAAGCAGGAAATCGAGCGTACCGATGGGAGAGTTATCAAATAGTACGTGGACTTGTTAAAAAATAAGAGGCCCGAAATTTAAGACTTGAGAGTTTGAGACATAAGAAACCATTTGAAGACCGTTCGACTTTCAAAAGATATTTACACAGTGGGACGTTAGGTTGAAGATAACGAGGTTGGTTTTTTGATAACTGGGTTTTTGTTGAACCCTACCGTTCAGTTGGACATATTCCTAAACATTCCGAACGCTGGTTGTGCATTTGGACGGCTTATCCAATTGACTGGCTCATCTCCAATCTGTATCGCCTGGCTCTATAAGATATGTGTGTCAACTCATACGAGAATATTACCACAAAAGGTGAGAGTGTCGGATATTTACGGAGGATATTACCAGGTGGGTGTTATAGGTGATATAATGTTTTATTAGTGCTCATTGTTATTGTAGCAGGAGGCTGACTATGACTCGTTTCTGGCTTTCACGAATGAAGCGCACCATCTACACTGCAGGAATTGTGCTTTCCCTGGTACTCGTACCGGGTGGCGGCGGCGCGGCCGCACCGGGTGAACAAACCACTGTTTTGACCGCGGCAGCGGACACTTATGTCCGGCATGGCGGTTCGAATGCTAACGAGGGTGCCTCGCCCATCATGCGGCTCCAGGCGTCTGGCGATAACCGCGCTCTCATACGATTTGACCAGGCGGCTATCGCCGGCGCTGTGGGGAGCGGTATTCTGGTCTCCGCTCGGCTCCGGGTGGACATTGTCAAGAACTCTAATAACTGGGGTAAGGAAGGCCGGAACATTGATGTGCACCGCCTCAATATGGCGTGGGTTGAAGGAAATGGCAAGGACGCTGATTTGCCGCCCAAGGAAAGTTTTCGAGGGAGTGGCAGCGGAGCGACCTGGAACCTGGCCATTGATACCGATATCTCCAATCGCAAGCCTGACGGAACTCCGGAAAACGATTGGGAAATGCGCCTGAAGAAGAAAAGCCCGAATAATCCGCCCTGGCAGGACCCGGCTACCGCGTCACTGCTTATAACCAAGGATATGACAGGTACGTTGGAGTTTGATGTCACTGCCGACGTGGCAGCTTTCCTCTCCGGAACTTCCAACTATGGCTGGATAATGAAGAAGACTCTGGAGAACAAACCCGGACATCTCGACCTAGCCTCGCGGGAGAAACTTTCTCAGCCCGGTCCGCGGCTGGTTCTGACCTATATTCGGGATACCACTCCGCCGTTGATTACCGCGCATATCACGGGCACATTGGGCAATAACGGCTGGTATACTAGCAACGTGACCATCACCTGGACGGTGACAGACCCCGAGTCCGGCATTACATCTTCATCCGGGGCCGGCTCCACGACTATCAATACTGACACTGCGGGCACTACTTTGACTTGCTCGGCTACCAATGGGGCTGGCCTGTCCAGCAGCGTTTCGGTTATTATTAAAAGGGACGGCACACCTCCTGTCGTGGCGGGCAGCGGTAGCCCTGTCCCTAACGGTAACGGCTGGAATAAAGGGGCTGTCACAGTGAGTTTTTCCGCTATTGACGCCACTTCCGGAGTAGCTTCAGTCTCCGGCCTAACGACCGTTTCCGGCGAGGGCGCTAACCAGAAGGTAACTGGTAACGCTACTGATAACGCTGGCAACAACAGCTTCTTTGATGTCTTCGTCAACATTGACCTGACACCGCCGGCATTGTCTGTTACCCGGCCGTTGAACGGCGAGCGTATTCTCATCGGTACGGCGGTGGCGGCCGGCTATTCTGGCAGTGATGCCCTTTCCGGTATCGCCAGCGTCACCGGAACGGCAGCCAACGGCGCCAACATAGATACTGGTTCTGTCGGGGTCAAGACGTTCACCGTTAACGCCGCTGACAAAGCCGGCAACACGGCTAACCAGAGCGTCACCTACGAGGTCTATAATACGGTTACCCTGACCGGTCCGACGCGGGACAGCTTTATCCGGTCCGGAGCAGAAAACCACAGTGAAGGCGCGAATCCCGGTCTGCGCATCCAGGCGAGCGGCGACAACCGTGTTCTGGTGGCATTTGACCTTTCCGCCCTTCCTACATCGCGGGTGGTCAGCGCCACTCTCATCCTTAACGCTTACGAGCAGAGTGGCCCCGGAGTCCCTGATTTTAGAACGACAGGGTGGGGTAACGGAAGGGACATCAATGCCTACCGTCTACTGACCAGCCTGGCTGACTGGGTCGAGGGGAACGGAATTGACGGCGACGTCCCGAATGCCCAGAAGACTCGCGGATCTATCCCCGGCGTCACCTGGAACACGCCAAACGACCCGGATACAACCAACGGTAATCCTGACGGCGCTGTCGAATGGAATGGCGGCGATGGCAAACCGGCATCATCCCCGGACTGGTATGCACTTGCAACGGGAGATAATGTGACCATTACTAATGACAGGCTCGGAGACGTATCGTTCAACGTTACTGCCGATGTAAGAACCGGGGCCGGACACGGCTGGGTAATCCAGAAAGTAGCGGGCGGCAGCGGCCAGATACATTTCCGCTCGAAGGAAAATGTGGCGGGACCTGCGCCGAGGCTAATCCTGACATTCGGTCCGTAATACGACGCTCCGGGGGGATGGTCGCCTTAACGAGTCCTTCCCTGCAACTAAGGATGTAATTCATAATGTTGGCAGACCCGTACGGGTCTGCCAACGAGCTAATACGCGTCGGGACGGCATCGAGAACATTGTTAGCAAGCCGACGCTGGAAGAGGTGCACCTGAACATCCTGAAATATTGCTGTCACGCCGTGTTACCTTGCACCCAAAGTCCAGAGCTTTCGGATATGGAGTTTCTCTGCCAGGGTTAGTTTCTTGCAGGAGCTACTTTCTGGCCATCCCTTCAAGTTTTAACTGCTCGATTAATATCTGGTAGAGAGCCTCGGGGAATTCCCCCAGCCCCCCGGCCAGGACTTTATACTGCAGCCCTGTGTAAGGGGCGGTGTGGTCGCTCCAGAGCAAGTGCACCGCTTTGATGTGCTTCTTATTGAGAATAGCTGTAGCTTCAGCAGGGCCGAATTCCACGTTATGCTCGCCATCGGTCAGGTGAATGATTAACCCGCCCTTTTTGAGGGTATCGGCGACGGCCGCCAGAGCTACCCCGCTGGGAGTGTTGCCCTCTGGCCGGGCGCCGTGAGTATATGTGCCTTCATTTAATCTGGTGATGGCTATTTCAGAGCTGGTTTGGGCATAAGCCCATACCTGGCACTTCACTACGCTGGCCAGGGATGTAGCTGCGATGATTACTTCTTCTGCCTGCTCGCCGGTCATGCTGCCGCTCATATCGACGAGAATGGCCGACTCCGGGAACCCATCCGGGAAGCGGTATTTGAGTTTGAATATCCGCTGGTCGGTCTGGGAACGGTGGAGCTTCCTCATGTCCAGCTTGCCGTAGTTCTCTCCGCGCATCACTCTGGACTGGAGACGCTGGCGAATCATAAGAATCCGCTCCAGTTTCCGGCACAGTTCCGGGTCGGGTTTTATCTGTATGGTCTTTGTTTCGTTCTTGCGCGTGATTAAAAAGCCCCGGCTGGTAGTCTTGAATCCGGCCTCTTCAAATTCCTTATATATCTCCTGGGTGATATCCTCGGTATCTGATACCATAGCTTCCTCGATGTCCTTTGCCAATCTCTGGTCGATAGGAGCCGTCTTAGAGTCCATCGGAGTCGAGAACTTATCCTCTTTATCTGTTTTCTGGTCGGTCGGGCCTTTTTGAGTCGGGCCGTCGATATTTGCCTCTTCGGTCTCTCCATCCTGGTCGGGGGCCGGTAAGCCGGACCCAAACATATCTCCGGGAAGCTCCGGAGGATGCAGAATGACTTCCTTGACCGCCAGCCAGTAGGACAAATAATAATCCGCCCGGATTCTGGTGCCGCTGAACCTGTCCATCGGGACCTGAAGCTTTTCGGTTAGCTCAGCAAGTTCCAGCATATACTCGCTCATTTCATCAGGCGCTTGCATCATAATGTCCGGGTTTTTGGCCAGGGCGAACTCAACCCATAGCTCCAGCAGACTGTTCATCCTGGGTTCGCGCCGGTTCAGCACCGCCTTTTCCATGGCCGCTTCGTAATAATCTCTGAGGTTCTCGTTAGAAGTGAGCTTATAATCAATGACGATATCCTCGCCGATGCTGACGAATGACTGGAAAAGAGGCCGTTCAGCCTGGGGTACTTTGTGCAGGCAGCTTGCCCAGACGCCGGCGGTGTTGATGGTCTGATGGGCAACTTCGTGCAGGGTGCGCCCTACCAGTATATCGAGGTTTTCTGGTGGAATCGGAGCCTTGGTGAATAAATCACCCGCCCCGATTTGAATCTGCTCATTATCGGCATCGAAGCTGCTAGTGGCAGCATTTGTGGAGAATCTGACCTTATATCCCGCCGGCAGCCCCACTGCCCCGGCCACTTTCTTCAATGCCCGGAGGATATAAGCCCCTTCTACAGCCTTGACCGAACTGGAATTGACCCGCCAGTTCGAGCTTCGCGCCGTTCTTTTTGGGTTGGCACCGGTGGTAACTGGACTCAAAGTAATACGTACTCTCCCTTACCTATTTTACCACCCATATTGCCCATCTGACCACTGAAATCAAATCTCATCAGGATGGACTCCAGCTTATCCTTGTCTATGGCGATAGAGTTGACTATGGCTACCTGCATGGGCAGTTTGGCCTGCATCAATTCGGCAATCATCAGAGTCCGGCGCGTGGAGACGTGAATGGGGTCCTGCCCGTCATAGCGTAGTGAGTTAATCAGCTCTATCAGCCGTTCCACGAGCGCTCCGGCTAAGCCCGTACGCATTTTAATCAGGTCGATTTCCTCGTGCGGCGGCAGGTAACCCATCTCGATGTAGTGGAATCTGTCCCGCAGCGCCTCGTCCAGGGGGTCGACGCCTGTATACTCAAAGCCCTCGTTGAGAGTTCCCACAAAAACAACGCCTTCGGCTACCTTGACCTCCCCGATTTTATCGTGAATTATCATCCGGCTGTCATCCAGAATTGGGAATAGTTCCCCGAGGGCTTTGGGTGACTCCGGGCGGTTTAGTTCCTCCAGGTGAATTAATGTATTTGGCGTTCGGACTGCCTTAACGAAGTTCGACACGATGAATTTGGTCTGGTTGTCCTGGAATTCATCGTGACCCATAAGTTGACCTGACTCCTGGAGCAGATTGATTGGGACAGGGATATAGTCCATCTTGTATGTGGCGGCTAATTGCCTGGTTAGCTCTGACTTGCCCAGTCCGTGCTTCCCCTTGACCAGTAAATTGACCGGGTGATGTTTCCGGCAATCCATGATGGCCTCGACCAGAGCTTTGTTTTCGGCAGTAATAAAAAAGGGTATTTTAGCGGGTATCATCGTTTAAGCCTCCACTTTCTTTTCTCTTCTTCTACGCGGCAATCTCTAAGACTTGTACTGAGCTTGTCGAATTATATAACTTTCACTAAACAATACTATCCCCTTGTGGTGCATGTTTAAATTCGGAAGTGTAGCCGGAAAGGTTGCAAATCCGATTGGAGAGATGCTAAATGTTATCAAATGGGGCGGGGCTTGTCAAAACTATGTAAGCGTCCATAACATATTGGACTTTTCCCGGGCAACGAAGTTATTTAAATAATAGCGTAATGGTGTCAGCTTTCCAATGCCGCGGTGAGGCTTCTCGGTATTATACCAGATGAGGTAATTCATCAGTCTTCGGTTA
>ORJL011898828.1_pt1 | contig 26699 bp, 31 predicted proteins | sample 1779941 | NCBI WGS metagenome assembly ORJL01 (sample SAMEA104232317, study PRJEB22302) | groundwater metagenome | biome: forest; feature: aquifer; material: groundwater | place: USA | collected 2011-08-07 | depth 5.8 m
ATATTCGATTTGACGAGAATGCAGCGGTCATACTTACTGAGAAAAATAATCCAAAAGGAACCAGAATATTTGGGCCGGTGGGGCGAGAACTTAGAGAGAAAGATTTTACCAAGATTATTTCGTTAGCGCCTGAGGTTCTATAAAGGGACGATATGAAGATTAGGAAGAATGACACGGTGATGGTTGTTGCCGGTAAGGACAAGGGTAAAAAAGGTAAAGTGCGCTTTGCCTATCCCAAAGACGAGCGGATAATCGTTGATGGTATTAACTTTATTAAACGGCATACGAGGCCGGTCCGCCAGGTAAAGCAGGCGGGGATAATAGAGCGAGAAGCGTCAATAGATGCCTCTGATGTAATGCTGCTCTGTAACAAATGTAATCATCCTACCCGTGTTAGTTTCCGCTTTCTGGAAGATGGGAAAAAAGTCAGGGTTTGTCGTCTTTGTCATGAGGTGATTGACTAGTGTCTACTTTGAAAGAAAAGTATCGAAACGAGGTTGTCCCGGCGCTGATGAAGCGCCATGGTTATAAGAACGTGATGCAGGTGCCCCGGCTGGAAAAGGTGACTCTCAATATAGGGTTGGGAGAGGTAAATACGAATGCCAAGGCCCTGGAGGCTGCCACAAAGGACCTGACGGCGATAGCCGGACAGCACCCCGTTACCACGCGTGCCAAGAAGTCCATTGCTGCCTTTCGATTGCGGGTGGGAATGCCTATCGGCCTTAAGCTCACCTTGCGGGGGCAACGCATGTATGACTTTTTGGATAAGCTAATGAATGCGGTGCTATGCCGCATCCGTGAGTTTGATGGTGTGCCCACAACCTCTTTTGACGGGCAAGGGAATTATACGCTGGGTTTTAAAGAGCAAACCAGTTTTCCTGAAATAGAATATGACAAGATAGACAAATTGCGCGGATTAGAGGTAACCATTGTTACCACCGCCAAGACGAATGAAGAGGCTACCGACTTACTGCAACTGTTGGGTATGCCCTTCAGTAAGGATTGATAAGATAAATGGCAAAAAAGTCTGAGATTGCAAAGTGGCTACGCCCAGCGAGGCATAAGGTTCAGCAGCATAATCGCTGCCGGGCGTGCGGACGACCGCGGGCCTTTATTCGCAAGTTTGGTTTATGCCGCATTTGCTTTCGGGAGCTTGCTCTGACGGGGAAGATTCCCGGTGTGCGAAAGGCAAGCTGGTAATTACAATAAGCTAGGATTAAGGGAGGAAGAGTGTCTATCTCTGACCCAGTTGCGGATATGTTAACTAGAATACGTAATGCCGTTATGGCACGGCATGATACCGTTCTCCTGCCAACCTCGAAGTTGAAGCTGGCTATTGCCAGAATACTTAAGGAAGAGGGTTTTATTGGCGATTATGAGGTGCTCCGGGGCAAGCCGCACCGGCAAATCAAGGTTCACCTCAGGTATGGTGAGAAGAATCAGCCTGTACTTTCCGGGCTGGAACGAGTTAGCAAGCCTGGGTTGCGGGTATATGTAGGACGAACAGAGATTCCTCGCGTTCGGGGTGGCATGGGTATTACGATTGTGTCCACATCCAAAGGTGTGATGACCGGCCAACATGCCTGGCACCGCGGACTGGGGGGAGAACTGTTATGTTTCGTATGGTAGACCGGTCATGGAGCGAGATGTATGTCTAGAATAGGACGACTTCCAATTGCTTTACCGCCGCACGTGACGGTTAAGATTAACGAAAATGATGTAACCGTTACCGGGCCTAATGGTGAGCTACATCGCCGTTTTCATCCGGACATGTTAATAACCATAGCTGATAATACCGTAAAGGTAGCGCGTCCCACTGATAACCGGTTACATCGCTCCTTGCACGGCTTGACACGGACTCTGTTAGCTAATATGGTGGAAGGGGTAACCAAAGGATTTGATAAACGGCTAGAAATAACCGGTGTCGGTTATCGTGCGGAGCTTGCCGGAGATAAACTGATGCTCCGTCTTGGCTTTTCCCATCCTACAGAGGTATCACCATTACCGGGAGTATCGTTCGCGGTAGAGAGCCCTACTCGTGTCAAGATTAGTGGCAGGGATAAGGAAGTAGTCGGCCAAATGGCAGCCAAAATTCGGGCTATTTATCCTCCTGACAGCTATAAGGGTAAGGGTATCAGATATGCCGGGAAGACCGTCCGCATCAAACCAGGCAAGGCGGGCAAGGCGATAGGGAGTAAACAGTAAATGGCAAAGAATAATCCAGGGGTAGCTCGTAAGCGAAGGCATCTTCGCCTGAGAGTCAATGTAAAAGGTACGACGCTGCGGCCCAGATTGTGCGTCTTTCGGAGCCTGAATCACATTTATGCCCAGGTGGTTGATGATACCCGGGGACATACCCTTGCTGCGGCCTCAAGCCTTGACCCGGAAATAAAGGATGAGCTAACCGATAAGGCGAAAACGGAGCAATCCGGTCTTGTTGGCTCTTTGGTGGCTAAACGGGCCTTGAGCCGGGGTGTGAGTGAGGTAGTCTTCGACAGGGGTGGCTATAAATATCACGGGAGAGTCAAAGCTCTGAGCGAGGGAGCACGCAAAGCGGGTTTGAAGTTTTAAGATGGTTGGGAAGAATGAAAACATCATTGAATAGGATAGACACAACAGATCTGACATTAAGCGAAAAGCTGATAAATATCAACCGGGTAGCCAAGGTAATGAAGGGAGGTAAACGCCTCCGTTTTGCTGCCCTGGTGGTGAGTGGTGACGGCAATGGCCACATCGGTATTGGCCTGGGTAAGGCTAACGAGGTCCCGGTGGCTATCAACAAGGCCAACGCCGCTGCCAAAAAGAACTTGATTGAGGTCCCGCTAATCGGGACAACCATTCCTTACAAGGTAGAGGCTAAATTCGGCGCCGCCTATGTTATGCTTAAACCGGCTGCTCCCGGCACCGGCATCATTTCCGGCGGTAGTGTCCGGGCCGTAGTAGAGGCCGCTGGCATCAAGGATATTCTGACAAAATCGCTAGGTAGTTCAAATCGTATTAATACCGCCAGAGCCACGATACTCGCTCTTAGCCAGCTCAAAGACCCCAAAGTCGAGATTGCCAAACGCAAAGGAGCGGTTAAAGTAGAGGAGGCGCGGACAACCAATGGCTAAACTTCATGTCACCTTGGTCAAAAGTGCTATTGGCTTTAACGAAGACCAGAAGAGAACGGTGAAAGCTCTCGGTTTGCGCCGTCTGAATCAGGTGGTTATCCATGATGATTCGGGAGCAGTTCGTGGCATGATTAACAAGGTGAGGCACCTGGTCAAGGTGGAGGCAAAAGATGTTACAAAATAATCTCTCTCCTGCTCCTGGCTCGAAGAAAGACAGGAAGCGGGTAGGGCGTGGGGATGGTAGCGGTCATGGTAGCTATTCGGGGCGGGGCTGCAAAGGACAGAAAGCTCGTAGTGGTAACAAGATGCGCCCTGGTTTTGAAGGCGGGCAGTTACCTCTAATCAAGCGTTTACCTCGGAGGCGGGGCTTCACCAATATCTTTCGCGTAGAGTATAGCGCAGTAAATATCGGTCAACTTGATACGTTTGAGTCTGGCAGCGAGGTTACACCGGAAAAGCTGGTTACTGCCGGGTTGGTGAAATCCCTGCGTCAACCGGTAAAAATCCTGGCTGATGGAGATATTAGTCATCCCCTTTCCGTGAAAGCCCACAAGTTCTCTGGTGCTGCCAAAGCCAAGATTGAGGCCGCCGGAGGTAGTGTGGAGGAGGTAAGTTATGCGTCCGAGGCCAACTAGGCCACGGCTTCTCCAGGCGATGATTGATGCCTTCCATCTACCTGATTTAAGGCGTCGTATTCTGCTAACCCTGGCTATCCTGGTAGTATTTCGCTTCATTGCCCATGTGACTTTACCGGGGGTGAACCTTGAGGTATTGCGGAACATCTTCGACCCCCAGTCTCAAGCAGGATTAAGCGGTCTATTGCGTATGTTGGATATGTTCAGCGGGGGCACGTTGAGATATTTCAGTGTCGCGGCGCTGGGGGTTTATCCTTATATCACTGCTTCAATTATCATGCAGCTTATGGTGCCGGTTATTCCGCGATTACAGTCCCTCGCCATGGAGGGGGAAGCCGGGCGGCATAAGGTGGACCGTATTACGCACTGGCTGACGATACCAATGTCTGCGCTTGCCGGCTATGGGCAGCTGGCTCTGCTGCGAAACCAGGGTGCCATTGCCAGTTCGTCTACGCTACAGACAGTGACCATGATTCTTGCCATGACGGCTGGCACCATGTTCCTGGTATGGCTGGGCGAGCTTATTACCGAATATGGCATCGGCAATGGTATATCAATAATTATTTTTGCCGGTATTGTGGCGGGTTATGCCGACTTGCTGCCGAATGTCACTCTCGCAGGGCAACAGGGAATGTGGGGAGGCTTGATTGCTTACATTGTCATCAGTATCGCCACCATAGTCTTCATTGTTGTTTTCACCGAGGCGCACCGTCGTATACCGGTGCAGTATGCCCGTATGGTTTATCGCTCGGGGCGTAGCTACCGGCAATCGGGAGCAACCCATATTCCGATAAGGGTTAATACCGCCGGCATGATACCTCTTATCTTTTCAGTGTCTATGGTAATCTTCCCCGCGACAATCGCCAGCTGGTTTGCCGCCGCACCGGGTGTTGAGCCTAACCTGGCCAATCGTATTTTGGATTGGTTTAATCCAAATTCGGCTCTGCCTATAGGCTTGTTATACTGGGGACTTTACTTTGTGCTGACTATTGCTTTTGCTTTCTTTTACACGGTGGTGGTTTTCCAGCAGCAGGACCTGGCCGGCACTTTACAGCGTCAGGGAGGATTTATCCCGGGGGTTCGTCCCGGTAAGAATACAGCCACTTATCTTAACCAGGTAGTTACCCGAGTTACCTGGGCGGGAGCTCTTTTCCTGGGAATAGTAGCTATAGTCCCCTTCTTAGCGCGCGAAGTTACCAATGTCCAGACCATACAGTTATCAACGATGGGCCTTTTGATTGTGGTGGGGGTGGTTCTGGACACCATGAAGCAGATGGAGGCTCAACTCGTAATGCGGCGCTACGAAGGATTCATCAAATAAAGCTATCTTAGTTTTGACGGGATTGTTTTTATTAAACTTTCCATTAGCAACGAAGAAGGACATTTACTTCTCTTCAAGCCCTCCTTCCCTTGATATGAGAAGGAGAAGGATTGTTAGACGAATAGCAGGAGCATAAATTGAATATTGTTTTCCTGGGTGCTCCCGGTGCCGGTAAAGGCACACAGGCGGCCAGGGTGGCTGAAAAAATAAAGCTGGTCCATATTGCTACCGGTGACCTTTTCCGGCAGATACTTGAGCAGGGGACCGACCTGGCCACAAAGGCGAAATCTTATATTGAGAAAGGTAAACTGGTACCTGATGAGATTACGATACGAATGGTGCTAGAACGAGTAGCATCACCGGATTGTGCATCCGGGGTGATTTTTGATGGATTTCCGAGGAATCTGGTGCAGGCACAGGCTCTGGACGCCGCTCTGCTGAAACAGGGTAAGGCTATCAACAAGGTAATTTATATTAAGGTTAGTGAGAAAGAGTTGCTGGAGCGGCTAGGCGGACGCTGGATTTGTCGCCGCTGCCAGACGCCGTATCATATCAAGAATTCGCCGCCCAAGGTTGCCGGTAAATGTGACCGGTGTGGTGGTGAGTTGTATCAACGTGCCGATGACACGGTTGAGACAGTGAAAAACCGCCTCAAGGTTTACTTTGCGGAAACGGAGCCGCTTATCGGCTATTACACCAAAGAGGGGAAGCTGCTGGAGGTAAATGGAGAAGGCAGCGTAGATGATATCCAGGGGAGAATTATAGAGGCTCTTCGCCCAGAAGTTGCCTTGCCAAGGCGAAGATGAGTATAATTATCAAGTCTGAGCCGGAAATCGCAGTGATGCGACAGGCCGGTAGAATCGTTGCCACTATTCTGGAGATACTAAAGTCGCAAGTGAAAACAGGCATGAAAACCGAAGAACTGGATAGCATTGCCGCTCGAGAGCTGGTAAAACTCGGCGCTAAATCCTCTTTTAATGGGTATCGGGGATTTCCTGCGAACGTTTGTGTTTCGGTGAATGATGAAATAGTTCATGGCATTCCCGGAAAGCGGGTTTTGCGCGAGGGTGATATTGTTTCCATTGATTTTGGAGCTATTTACCATGGTTTTCAGGGTGATGCAGCGCTCACCGTAGGCGTGGGCAAGATTAGCCCTGAGGCTAAGCGACTTATCGAAACTACAGAAGGCGCGCTTAAAGCAGGCATCGCGGTAGCTCGCCCCAAAGCGAAATTGGGAGATGTTTCTGCCACCATTCAGCGTTATGCTGAATCAAGAGGATACTCGGTAGTGCGTGAATATACCGGCCATGGCATCGGACGGGAGATGCACGTGGAGCCGTTAGTCCCTAATTTTGGTCCTTCCGGAGAGGGGCCGACTTTGAAGAAAGGCATGACTATTGCTATTGAGCCGATGGTCAATATCGGGAAATGGCGTACTAGAGTTGACGATAACAACTGGACGGTGTTGACGGTTGATGGCAGCCTTTCCGCCCATTTTGAACATACCATAGCTATCACCGATGGTGAAGCGGAAGTTCTTACTGCTTTATAAACAGGAAATTATGCCGAAGAAGGAGACTATTGAGGTCGAGGGAGTCGTCGTTGAGTCATTACCTAATGCCATGTTTCGGGTAGACCTACCGAATCAGCATAAGGTATTAGCTCATATTTCGGGGAAAATAAGATTACACTACATTAAAATATTGCCGGGTGACAGGGTGTTGGTTGAGCTATCACCCTATGACTTGAACCGGGGGCGGATTACCTATCGGTTCAAATAGCCCTCTAGACAGATGCGGTAAAAGGCGGGTTTAGTCTATTATGAAAGTTAAAGCGTCAGTAAAAGTTCGCTGTGAAAAGTGTAAAGTAATAAGGCGGCATGGGGTAGTCAGGGTTATTTGCACTAACCCCAAGCACAAGCAGAGGCAGGGTTAACCATTTTATCAGGGAGGATGTAAATGGCACGTATCGCGGGGGTTGACATACCCCGAAACAAGCATATCTGGGTGGCATTACAATATATCTATGGTATCGGCCCGGTAGTGAGCCAGAAGATTCTGGCTCAGGCCGGCATCAACCCGGAGGTTAAGACGGATAGTCTCAGCGAAGACGAGGTCAATCGTATTCGTGAAATTATTGACCGGGGACATAAGGTAGAAGGGGAACTGAGAAGAGAAATCACGCTTAATATCAAGCGTCTTATCGAAGTTGGCAGCTATCGTGGGATGAGGCATAGCCGTAAGTTACCCTCTCGGGGACAGCGGACGCGAACTAATGCCCGCACCCAGCGGGGGCCTCGCAAGACAGTGGCGGGACGCGGTAAGAAGCGCGGCACTTCCAAGAAGTAACCTGATAAGGGGGTAAGGACTAAGAATGCCAGAGAAGACTGAAAAGAAGACTGAAAAGAAGAGAACGAGAACAAGAAGACGAGAACGTAAGGTTATTCCGGCGGGAAGAGCCTATATTCAATCCACTTTTAACAACACCACCGTGACTCTGACTGACCCCAAAGGGAATGTCATTGCCTGGGGAAGCTCCGGTACCGCCGGTTTCAGTGGCTCACGCAAAGGCACTCCCTATGCGGCGCAACTGGCGGCGCGTGACGCGGTGCGGAAAGCTATGGAACAAGGGCTGCGGCAGGTAGAAGTATTCGTCAAAGGTCCGGGTAGTGGACGTGAGGCGGCAATTCGCTCTCTGCAAAGTTCTGGCCTTTATATTACCAGTATTACCGATGTTACTCCGGTGCCCCATAATGGCTGCCGTCCTCCTAAAAGAAGGAGGGTGTGAGGTAAACGATGGCAAGATATATTGAATCTACTTGTAAAGTATGCGCCCGTTGCGGGGATAAGCTGATGCTGAAAGGTAATCGTTGTCTTACCCCGAAGTGCGCCGTGGAGAGAAGGAGGCGAGGCCAAACGCGCCGTCGCCGTATTTCTGACCGTGGTTTACAGTTAATTGAGAAGCAGAAAGCGCGTTGTACCTATGGCATGTTAGAACGGCAGTTCAGGAGATTCTTTGCGATGGCCGAGCGGCAGGCTGGCATTACCGGCGAAAACCTGGAAGTGCTGCTGGAAAGACGGCTGGATAACGTCGTCTACCGTTTGGGCTTCGCTGACTCCCGTCCTCAGGCTCGTCAACTGGTACAGCATGGCCACATCAGGCTCAATGAACATAAAAACGATATCCCCTCTTGTTTAATCAGAGAAGGTGATACCATCAGTTGGAGGGAAAGCAGCACCAAAACGGAGTATTATAAACAGCTTGTTGAAAGCGTCAAGGGAAAAGCTGTCGCAGGGTGGTTAAGCCTGGATAGAGACAAGCTGGTGGGAAAGGTGGTCAACCTGCCTACTCCTGATGAGATTGGGGCTAATTTTAACGTAAAGGTGATAGTGGAGTACTACTCCCGATAGGAGGTAATGTCTTGTCTCATCTGGTGTTACCTAAAGTTAGGTGTGTTGAAAGTAGAGATAATTTCGGGCGATTCGTTGCTGAGCCAGTAGAAAAAGGTGTCGGCGTCACCCTGGGCAATACGATGCGACGGGTGTTGTTGGGACATCTGCAAGGGGCCGCGGTAACCCGTGTTAAGATTGAGGGGATTCACCATGAGTTTTCTACCATCCCTCATGTCAAGGAAGACGCAATTGAGTTTTTGCTTAATGTGAAGGCACTACGTTTAAAGCCTCTTTCTGATCGCCCGGGCAAGCTCATTCTGGAGGTGAAGGGAGAAGGGCGGGTAACCGCTGCCGACATTAAGCCCTCCACAGATTTCGAAATCGCCAATCCGGAGCTTTATTTAGCTACTATGGATTCTCCCGATGCCAGCCTTTATGTTGAGTTCGATGTTGACCTGTCTACCGGCTATAAAGAAGCTGAATCGAGCGGTAATTTACCGATAGGTGTAATTCCGGTGGATGCTGTTTTTGCACCGACGCGTAAAGTGAATTTCGCCGTTGCCCCGCTGCACATCGGGCAAGAGTTGAGCCATGAGCGGGTCGAATTGGAAGTGTGGACAGATGGTACTATCTCACCGGAAGAGGCGGTCAGCCGCAGTGCGGAAATCCTGATAGAACAGCTATCTCCCTTTGCCAACTATACCGGGGTTTCTGTGGTAGAGGAGAAAAAAGACGCCCATCTGCCGATTCCAGAAGACAAATACAATATGCCGGTTGATGAACTGAATCTGTCCGCGCGTACGTTGAATTGTTTGCGGCGTGGGGGCATTACGACAGTTGGAGAGGTCGTCACAAAAGGAGAAAAAGAGCTGCTTAAACTGCGTAATTTTGGGCAGAAATCTTTGCAGGAATTAGAAGAGCGTCTGGTTACACTGGGACTCTCCCTCCACCTCGAGGCTAAAGAAGGTGAGGTGCCGGAAGAGTCTGTCGAGGCAGAAGAAACGCAGAATGAGCAGCAAGGGGAAGATAAACCATGACCCGTAGAATACAGGCAAGAGAAGCAGGTAGGGGTTGTAGCTTCCAGAAAGCATTGTATCGTAACCTGGTTACCGATTTGCTGGGCTATGAGAAAATTACTACTACCGAGGCTAAAGCCAGGACAGTGCGTAGTTTGGCGGAGAAGATGATTACCCTGGGGAAGAAAGGCGGACTTCATTGCCGCCGTCAGGCACTGTCCTATATCTTTGATGAAGATGTTACGGAGAAGGTATTTGGTGAGCTTGCCCAGAGGTACACGCAGCGTCCTGGCGGCTATACGCGCATGACCAAGTTGGCGCGCCGGCTGGGTGATGCGGCGCCGATGGTCCAACTTGAGCTGGTGAAGTAGTGGTACTGACAAGCGTCGAAACCGAGGTAGAGAGGCTAGTCAATCTGGCAACGACAACCAAGTTTGTCCTGGTGCTGGAATATGATGGTACTCGCTACTGCGGTTTCCAGCTTCAAGCCGGTGTCCCTACCGTTCAAAAAGAAATGGAAAAGGCACTCTGGAGACTTACCGGAGAAAGGATGCGGGTGCTGGCTGCCAGTAGGACGGATGCCGGTGTTCATGCCAGGGGGCAGGTCATCAGCTTCAGGACGGAGTGCTCATATCCCGTAAAGGCGTTTGTGGGCGGGTTGAATTACTACCTGCCCCGGGACATTGCTGTAAAGGAAGCACACAGGGTGAAAGAATCTTTCAATGTCCGGAAGAGCGCTATCAGCCGGGAATATAACTACAATATATGGAATAGTGCGACACGCTCTCCACTCAGGGAGGGTTTTGCCCACCTGATTACGGGCTACCTGGATATTGCAGCTATGAATCAGGCGTGTCAGGCTCTCGTGGGCGAGCATGACTTTGCCTCTTTTGCCACCGGCATGGAGGCAGAGGTTAAGAAAACGGTGCGCCAGGTGCATCGAGCTGAAGTAAGTAGAAATGGTGAGCTGGTTATTTTCAATATAGCGGCTAATTCCTTTTTGACTCATCAGGTGCGTAATACAGTAGGCGCTCTGGTCAGAGTCGGTCAAGGGAAAATGAGTTTTGAAGAGTTTTGTAGTATAATGAGGGCGAGAAAATCCGGTATGGCCGGGCCGACGGCGCCTGCTTGCGGATTGTGTCTGATGCAGGTGAACTACACTCGTCCTTTTGAGGAAGAGATATGATGCTGAAAACATATAGCACAAAAGCGGCGGATATCAAGCGGGAATGGCATCTTGTTGATGCCTCGGACAAAATCTTGGGCAGACTGGCCACCCAGATAGCGGGCTTATTGATGGGTAAGCAAAAGCCGACCTTTTGCCGCCATCTGGACGTAGGCGATTTTGTAGTCGTTATCAATGCGGAAAAAGTCAGTGTCACCGGTGGCAAAGAGAAGAAAAAATTCTATTACCGCCATTCCGGATATCCCGGGGGGTTCAAGAGTGTCAGTCTGGAGAAGGTACTTGCGACCCATCCCACACGCGCTCTTGAATATGCGGTCAAGGGCATGTTGCCTCCTAACCGGCTGAGGGCCAGGATGATGAAAAGACTGAGACTCTATGTTGGCGATGCTCATCCGCATCAGTCTCAAATAAAGGCTAGCCTACCAAAAACAGAAGAAAAAGAGGTTGCAGCGTAACCTTTACGCATAAGGGAGGATTCCTTGGATAAGCAAACTTACGTACAAAAGACCGGCAGGCGCAAGACGTCCGTAGCTCAGGTAAGACTTTCTCCGGGTAATGGCACGGTCATCGTAAATGGCGTGCCCTACGAGTCGAGGTTTCCTCGTATCACACATCGTGAAGCACTGTTAAGGCCTCTTGTTCTCACCGGTACTTTGGATAAGTATAACGTTATCGTTAAAGTTAATGGGGGTGGTATCACCGGGCAGGCGGGAGCTATTTCCCAGGGTCTTGCTCGCGCCCTCGTCGAAGCTGATGAAAGCCTGAAGCCAGCACTGAGGCAACATGACTTACTCACCCGGGATTCCCGGGCTAAAGAGAGGAAAAAGGTTGGTCTCAGGCGTGCTCGTAAGGCACCGCAATCCCCAAAGAGGTAGCAGAGCGTCCCAAAGACGCATTACATTGCTATTTTGATAAAAGTGCGTTATTTTGCTGTCGTTTTTTGAAGACGCCGCAGTTCCGCTGACTTTCGCTGATACTTCTGGCTGGCCCTGGTGTGAATGGCACGTGACTGTTCCGGATGTTCCTGATGCCACTTCTTTACCAATTCACGGTGCTTTGTTTTTCTTTCTTCTGACCAGTTGTGATAGCTCCGGCGTTGCTTGGCGCATGCGTTACTGCAATACAAACTATGCCCGGGAGGCATGGCAAGCCCGCAGACGATACACCTTTTCAGCGGTTGCTTGATTGGCCGCAAGTCTTCTAGTCTGAGGAAAATCTCATCATCTTGCGCCCGTACCGTTTTCAGTTCAGCAATCTCAATTAGCTCCAATAAAGTTTTGCGGTCGCACTGGAGCAGATTTGCCGCTTCCGTCAGCGATAGTAATAGTGACATTTTGCTCAACAGATGGAAGACTCCAGGGTGCGATAGTCCGATGAGTTGTTTCACAGATTTTTGTGAGCCGGAGTGCCGGAGCTTGTAGAATGCACTGGCTTCAATCTGACGCACTCTCTCCCGGGTAAGATTGAGCATCCTGCCTATCTCCGCCAGAGAGCGGGTTTGCCCGTCTCTGAAACCAAAGCAAAGTCCAAGCACTTCTTGCTCTCGCTCTGTTAGGCAGGAAAATACCACGGCCAACTGTTTGCGCAAATATATCTCATCCGGTGTTTGGTCTGTACCGTTAACCAAATAGGTGGTCTCCAGTGGCTTGGTTGACTGCTCAGACTTAGAATCAGGCAAAGACGCGTTTACCGTACTTCTTTGACTAGCTGACAGGTTTGCTTTTGGGGTTAAAGATTCAAGTCTTAGCGAGTTGGGGGTTTTTCCTGAGTGGTGCTTCTGTGCGATTACTTTTCTTATCCGGCAAATCAAATCATGTAGTAGTTTGTCATCCATCCTGTATCCTTAGCGGCTTAAAGAACTCGAGTACTCTGTATTAGCTTACTATATTATACGATATTTAGAACAATTGTCAAGGTAATGTCGGGCTGTTGGTCTTGGTTATCGTTTAGCTGAATGGCAGGATGCGAGGAAGGACGCTATGCTGACATTAAGTGATGAGCTGGTTTTTAATCTTAATACCTTCATGTCTAATCATGTAGCGCAGTGCGATAAGTATCAGAATATCTAGAATAAGACCCAGCAGCGCCAGAAGTTGGTGTTGGTAAAATGATAAGACCTGGGTAAAAAAAATCGAAACTAGTATTGCCCGGCGGAACATCAAGTAGGCTTGTAATCGAGAGCGGGGGAGTGTCAATACTCCCATCACGATGAGTATTCCCGATATACCCGGGAAAACGAATTGTGCCCAGTCAACTATGGAAAGGGGTCCCCCCTTGAGGTTGCCTACGATGGCCCAGCTTAATAGAATGGAAACGATAATGAGGCTCGCGGAAATTATGTGGTTAAGGTAGCGTGCTTTGACCTGGCGTGACCACATGAGTGCCGCTAACATGATGATGCCGGCCGCCACCCATAGCGCCAGACCCCACGACCACTCGACGACGGCGACTACGGCAGAGATAGAGGTTACGGCAGTAAGCGCGAAAAATGTGATGACGATGCTGCTGAACCACCATTTGGGAATCACCCACTCGTAGAATCTATCTAATTCCGCATGGAATCGGGCGAGGGGGCGGAAGGGTGGTGGAGGCGCAGCTTGCGTGTTTTGGATGATTGCCTCCAGGTTCTGGCGTATTGGACTGGTCTGGCAGTTTTCCAGTAATCTCAAGGCGTCGTCCCGTTCTTCCTGATTCAGGCCGCCGAGGCTTCCCTGTTTGGTAATATCGAATGCATTCGCCAGACTCTCGTCACACGAGAGAGACCGATGTTTACTCAGAGCACGTATGGCAAAAAAGATGAGCGTGAAAATGATATAAAGCAGAGCCACCGTCGGTTGGAAGAAGTAGTCATTATCCCTGGTAATGAATTTACCGAGTTCATCAATAAAGGCGCCAAAACCTATGCCTCCCAGTAGAGCGGCCACTATTTTGGCACCATGGTCGAGAAAAGCTAGCAGTAGGACTAGACCAGTGAGCATGAGAAGTCCGCCCCATAGCATGTGAGCGATATGCAACGGGCCGACCGTTAGCTGAGGAAAGCCGGTTATATGAAGGTAAAGGCGTATCGCCAGTACCGAAGCCACTGCGGCAACGAAGAAATCTTCCAGGAGACTCTCGGCGTATACACTCCTCACGAACACCGGCGAGCGGCCGGGGAATCGACGGAGCTTGTATAGAAAAGCTCTGCCACGGCCAAGTTCATTCATATCTCTAAGCTTACCTCATAATGGTGGTAAGTTGTCAATCTGTCGCCTGTCAGCAAGAATGTTACTGCTTGGCGATTTGACAACCAGCCGCAGGCTTCGTATCATCAACTAGCACCAAATCGAGTGATATAATACCAACTTAATCGAGGTGAGATATGATGAAGAAGCATCTCAAATTGGTTATGAGTTTAGGTACTGCTCTACTCTTGCTCTTAGCCGGTTGTATCACGATACCATCGGAAACTACGGAGAATAGGACAGTCGAAGCGAGGCGTCTGCCCGAAATTGCGGTTGTTCCGGGCAACATTACTGAAAAGGGTCATCCCGCAGTCAGCTCCATTGTCACTGAAAATGAGACGCTGGTAAAAGGGCAGCCGTCAGCGGTCCTGGCTGGAATCGCGGCCAACCAAACAGCGGAATTACGTTTCAGCAGCAGCGGGTATACCACCTTCGGTGATTGGTACACTGATATTGTGGTAAGCCCGGTGGTATGGCAACCCGGTTCATCGTTGAACATCACTGCCACACTCCGGGTGACTGAAGACCAATTGTTGCTGCTTTCACAGAGTAAGATACGTGCCGATGGATTCGCTATTCTCGTCACCGCCGAGAGGACATTCGATGCCGAGGGCTGGCTCAGATTGTCTAGCGACGAAAGAATGTCAACAATATTGACACCCACTGGTCTGGCTGTTGAAGGTGGTGTACAGGGAGCAGTGACCAATCGTTTTGGCTTTTATGACTTCCGTACCCCGGTTGACGAATTCCTGACTCAGCCATTACGTTTGACCAGGAAGTTACCGGGAGAACGTGAGGCAACATTCACGATGCAGGCGCGCCTTCCGGATGACCTACCGCCGGGCATCTATCGTCTCCGTCTCGACTACGGCGTAACCGTCGGCACCCGTTATTATAATCTGAATGGCGAAGCCTTCGCGCGGCGGCCATTTTTCCAGGGCCGTCCTACGGAGTCACACCTCTACTCACCGCCAATACGCGCCAGCGGGCGCCATGCCGATGGCCACTGGGTTGATGCCGCCACCATACAGCCGAGAATCCCCTGGGTGTTACTGCGCGACTATAACTCCAACGGCTATCGTGGTGTCATTGCCGGTGAAGACCAGCCGCATTTTGCTCTAGCCGACCGCAACCTCATTCATGATGATGTTATTCTGCCACTCTATGATGCCAGTGACAAAAACCGGCTAGCTTATTCGCTCGAACCACAGTTTCCGGCTGATACCATTGAAGCTCGCTCCGCTATACCCTGGGACTACACCAAGGGAGAGCTTTCCCTCCAGATAACCGGACCAGATGGTAAAACGGCCGACCTGGGTACGGCACCGTTCGTGGGGCTCCGGGGGCAGTGGCCAACCACGAAGAAGCCTGCCTTCACCAGTTGGAAACCGACCGCCTACGGGCAGTATACCGTGAGAGCCACCGGCTGGATTGCTGATATCTGGGGGAACCGCTATGAGGGTGGCGGTACTTACCGCTTTTGGATTGCCAAACGCATGACGCTGGCCACCGCTACTTTTCAAGGGATGCCCTACCCTGTAGGCAGCCGCTACGGCCGCGACATCGCCTTTGCTCCGGCCGTGCCGGCCGACGTTGAGGTTAGCGCTACTCTTTACGTGAACTCCGACCCGAACAATAAACAAACCATCACCTACAAGGGCAAGGCCAACCGGGCCGGTGTGTTTGGGGCCGCCCAGGGACTTTTGCCTTTTCCCCTTAATGCACCCGGAGAATACTACGCTTATATACTGGCGCGCTATACCGACAAGGACGGTCACTTATGGGTATCCTCCATGCGTCATGCTGGCGTGGTCTATCCTGAGGATAGCCCCATCGTTGCCCGCGGCAAAAAGCTCGCCGTGGGCAACAAGCTTGTTGACCGTGGAGATACCTATTTTGAGGGGTACGTTGACACCGAAAATGTCAGCCATCTCGCTCATATTAACTATCCTTTCCAGTCAGGGGATGTTCTCCTCATCGCCAGCGAACAGCAAGGCGCGAACAAGATAGAACCAGTACTCACTTACGAACCGCGGGTAAACCCGCCGCCGTATGATTCCCGGCTCCAGACCATCGGGGCGACGAATCTTAAGCTTCGTACTTCCAATGGCTACTCGCCGCATCTCTTTCCCGAGTACATTACGGACTGGGCTTATTACTATGGCGCCTCGCCCCGCCCCGCATATATGGGACGCTTTCTGGTCGGTGAGGATGGGGTACGGGCCCCATACTGGCCTACCAGCGCCAACAATTTTGGCGGGCAAATCGGTGCCTCCAACAATGGTGATATGCCTGGCGAAATCTATCGTCTTATCGGCGGGGTGGTTCTGCGCAAAAAGGGAGAAGCAGCGGCTTATGCCGGCTATATTGCCAGTTGCTCGATTTTGCCCCCGGAAACGAAAAACAACCGAATCATCGCCGCTGGTAGTGAAAGCCTGCTTGGCGCCACCGGTCAGAAGGAGAGGTTCTTCTTGGTTGGTCTTCGCCCGGGCATGGTCTATGAAGCCGGTACTACTTTAGTGCCTGTGGCACAGATTGACCCGATTATCCCGGCCACAGTGAGATTCGTTCTCTACTATCCCGATGGCCGGCGTGTGGTTGCGGAAGGGACGGGTGACCGCTTTGGTAGTTGGGCGGGAAAGGAAAGATGGGTGCTGGATGTACCGGGAGTCTACCGGTATACTCTGGAGGGTGAGTGGGAGGGCAGCAAAGGGTACATGCCGGGCTTGCCGCGGAATGGTGGCGAATTCTATGTTGTCGAGGGGCAACGCCTGGCCAATGCTCCTGAGCTTAAGCTCAACCTGCCGCCAACATCCACTTTCGCCCCGGCCAAGGGGATTACCATCAGTGGCACCACCACGGCGGAGACTGTATACTTCGCTGCGCTCACGCCGGGAGCAGTTCTGGAACAAGGCACCCTATCAGTAATCGGAGGAAAGTTCCAGTACTACTTCAACCCTACGGCACTCAACCAGGTGGCACCGGTCTACGATGTGGTCAACTTCAGAACCGGCCAACCAGAGATAAAGGATGTAGTGCACCTCACCTTCTTCGCCAGGGAGAGGACAACAGAGGGGCAGAGTTATCATACCTTTGTCCGCATCATCATACGCGGGAACACCGTTCTATATACCCGTTAGCCGTGCGGGCAATTCATGAGGAAGCTACTATGGCGGTGAATAACCGGCTAATTATCCCAAGACTGGTCTGGCTGTCACCCAAAGCGCGTTTCTCTCCCCTTACGGGGGCGTTGTATCAAAAGTGCTATTTTCAGGTCATTCTGAGCACTTTCGCTACGCTCAGTGTAAACTCAGCGAAGAATCCGCAATGTCCGCTTCTGGGAACGGATTCTTCGTCATTTCATTCCTCAGAATGACTTTTGATACAACGCTCATCGGGGAGGTATATTACACGCTTATGCTCCGCGGAATGATATGATACAACGCCTATCGCCAGGGAAGGAACACAATAATAGGCTAATCGGAGAGATAAATGTCATAGTTTTGTAACTTTTGGCACGCTGATTTTATAACTATTTCACATCAGATTTAATAAAATTCCCTGTGATATGATAACGGATTTTCTAGCCTGGGATTAATGATAGAAGGGGGGCTTTTTATGCCAAGAGCATTCTGGAAAGGCGTGATAAGCTTCGGCCTTGTGGCTATACCGGTCAAAATGTACGTAGGTACTGAAAGTGAGACGTTGAGTTTTCATCTACTCCACAAGAAATGCCTCACCCGGCCCAAACAGGTACTGCATTGCGAAGTTGATGATGAATACTTTGGCATAAAGGAGACGGTGCGCGGTTATGAGGTGGCCAAGGAGCAATATGTCGTCTTGGATGATAGCGATTTTGAGAAAGTCCCCATTAAAACGGCGCATGCCATTGACATTCTGGGCTTTGTCGAGGCGCAAGAGATAGACCCTTTGTATTTTTATGGCATCCATTATCTTGAGCCGGAGGAATTGGGCCGAAAGCCTTTCCAGCTTCTTCGTGAAGCCCTGGTGAAAACAGGACGTGTCGGTATCGGCAAGGTCGTTTTTCAAAGAAGGGAACATCTCGGCTGTCTGAGGCCCCTGGGCGATATTATCTTATTACATACCATGCGCTATCACACCGAAGTTTTGCCATGGCACGAATTCACTCCGCCGAAAAGCGAAGTCAGCAAGGCCGAATTGGACATGGCCATCTCCCTGGTAAAAGCGATGGCGAAGGATTTTAAGCCAGAGGACTATGAGGATGAGTACCGCCATGCTCTTAAAAAGGTGGTGGAAGCCAAGGTTAAAGGCGAGAAGATTGTGACTCCAGAGATGCCAAAGGTAGAGCTTGTTGACCTTATGGCGGCGCTCCGTGCCAGTATCGAGGCAGCCAACAAGGAACCGTCGCTCAGGTAAGATGCAACAACTCCTTCATCTGGATAGCGTTTTGGATGGGGAAGTCTATGTGTTTATTCTTAAAGATGACATGTAGCTCTTTGCTAGCTTCGGTCATGGTGTGGATTCGGGGGACCCATTCCTTTAGTTCATCTTCGTGGTAAAGGTAGTCGAATTTTTCGGTGGCTGGTATACCTTTTCTTTCCCAGTTCTCCTTATTCCGCCCGTGGAACCGGACAATGGCTAGCGGGGAGGTGACTTCCGCCACCGGTGGGACACTCGACTTAAATCCTTGCGGCTCATCTACGCAAACCAGGGCTATTTCATGGGCACGAAGGAATTTCAGGGTTTCTTCACGGTATTTGTCCAGCCAGCTTCCAACCCGGAATTCAACCGCCATTTGGTAAAGCGACAGCTTCTCCCGGCAACTGCTCAGGTAATCGAAGTTCTTAGGCTCAGGGTGGAACCAGGGTGGTAGCTGGAAAAGTACGGCGCCAAGCTTACCCTCTTGGCGAAATGACTCGATAGTTCGGATAAGTATTGACCATAGCTCAACCACGGCGGCGTCCGGTAAATGGTGCAAATAGACGTTACCTTTAGCCTTAATCTGACTGGCGTATTTCTCACGAATTGTTCTGGGAAGAGAGGAAAACGGGGTGGGATGCTGGGTAAAGAGGCTAAATGCCTTCACGTTGAAAGTGAAACCATCTGGCGTATTGTCCAGCCAGAGTTTCAGGTTACGCTGTGTCGGAAAATAGTGATAGCTGGAGTCTATCTCGGCAAGGTTAAGGCGGGTAGCATAGTAGCGTAGTCTTGCTTCTGGTGTGGTGACCTCAGCAGGGTAAAAGCCGCTGCGCACCAGCTCCGGCTCTGCCCAGGAAGATATTCCGACCATAATTCGTCCCATTTCCCGATACTCCTCTGGACAACATGCTGTTAAAATTATAGCATTAAAGGTAGCTATGGGACTGGAAAAGTACCGGCAGAAGCGTGATTTCCGGCATACTCCTGAACCACCACCCGGGACGGAGACGGATACCGGGCCATTGACCTTTGTCATTCAGAAACACCATGCCCGGCAGCTTCACTACGATTTCCGTCTCGAGCTAGACGGTGTTCTAAAATCATGGTCTGTGCCCAAGGGGCTGTCTCTTGACCCTGATGCAAAGCATCTGGCCGTTATGGTGGAGGACCACCCCCTGGAATACGCTGCTTTTGAAGGTACCATTCCCAAAGGCGAATATGGCGCCGGCGAGGTTGTCATCTGGGATAGCGGCACCTACTCTCCCGGCGAGGGAGCGAGGTTTCTTTTCAGCGACCGCACCGATGCCGAAGACAAAGCGAGAAGCGGGTTAGCAAAGGGCAAGCTATCCTTTTTCCTGCGTGGGCATAAACTAAAGGGTTCCTGGACGCTGGTAAAAATGCAGAAAAAGGAAAAGGACTGGCTTCTGATGAAGCACCGGGACGAATATGCCCGGCCGGGTAGTGATATCTTGACCGAGGAGAAATCTGTAATCTCTGGTCGTACGATTGAAGAAGTCCGGTTAAAGCAACCACCTGGTACGGCAACCTTTGTCCCGCTCAATCCAAAAGGGGTAGCTGGTGCTCAATTGGCGCGTTTTCCAGCTGAGGTCGCTCCGATGCTTGCCAGCCTTGCCAAAAGCCCCTTTTCTCATCCCGATTGGATTTTCGAGCCTAAACTGGACGGTTATCGTATCATTGCCCTCATACGTGACGGGAATGTAACGCTGTTGTCCCGGCGCGGTAACAATGTAACCACGCAATATGACATACTCGTCCCGGAACTAAGCCGCCAGCCAGCCTATGAACTTATCCTCGACGGTGAGATAATCGCCATGGACGAGAAAGGAAGACAGTGTTTTCAATGTTTACAGAATTATTTGAATACGTTGCGCCGGAAGGCAGGTGGGGTGGCGAGTCAGTTTCCTTTAATTTATTACGTTTTCGATATCCTCTATCTCGATGGCTATGACCTACGTAGCACTACGCTACGTTCCCGAAAAGAGCTACTGCGTGGAATTCTGACTCCGGCAAGCCTGGTCAAAATGGTGGATTACTTCCCGAAGGATGGGGAGATGGTATACGAGGCCGCCATGAAAAATGGCCTGGAAGGGGTTATCGCCAAACAGATTGATAGCGTGTACGAATCAGGGAAACGCTCCCTTAACTGGCTTAAAGTCAAAGCCATGCTCAGTGACGAGTTTGTTATCGGCGGCTATAGCGTGGCGGCGAAAGGGCGGGCGCAGACCTTCAGTTCTCTTTTGCTTGGCTATTTTAACAACGCCGGTAAGCTTATTTTTGCCGGGCATGTCGGCAGCGGCTTCGATGAAGAATCTTTACGTGAATTGAAGAACAGGCTCGATGCTATTCGTCTTGACCGCTGCCCCTTTGCTGAAGTGCCGGCCCTCAATGCCCCTACCGTCTGGGTTCGGCCCGAGCTAGTCGCCGAGGTCAAGTTTAGTGAATGGACGCAGGAAGGACGACTCCGTATTCCTGTCTTCGTGCGACTGCGCGAGGATAAGGCTCCAGGTGAAGTCCACCGTACCGAGTCGGTCACGGTGCTAGCGCCGTCTCAGAGGACAAACAGTAATAGTTCTGGTAGCGTCCTTGAGCAGTTGCAGAATACCAGGGATAATTTCTTCATTGAAATCGAAGGTAACAAAATCAGGTTGAGTAACATGGGTAAGATACTTTGGCCGGCTACCGCCAGCCATTCTGGTTTAACCAAGCGTGATTTTTTGGTCTATCTGGGGAAGGTAGCCCCTTATTTCTTGCCCCACCTGAAAGACCGCCCCCTCACCATGAGCCGCTATCCCGACGGTATCTATGGCGAGCATTTCTACCAGAAGCACTGGGGGCATCCTGTACCAGACTTCGTGCAGCGGGTGAATATAAGTGAGGAAAAGGGTACTAAACGGGAATACCTGATATGCAACAACCTGGCGTCGCTTCTCTGGCTGGGGCAACTGGGGAACATTGAATTTCATACCTGGTTTTCCCGTATAAGTGGTGGGCAAGACATACCGGAGGGACAAAATATAGATTATCTGCTTGAGTATCCGGACTTCATCATCTTCGACCTCGACCCGTACATCTATTCCGGGCAAGAACCATCAGGTGAAGAGCCAGAGTTGAACCGTGCCGGATTTGCCAGAGCGAGTGAAGTGGCCTTGTGGCTGAAAGAGATACTCGATGAGCTTGGCCTGAATGCTTTTGTGAAAACATCCGGTAAGACAGGCATCCATGTCTATGTGCCTATCATGCGTCGTCTCAACTACAAAGCGGTGCGCTCTGCCTCGGAAATCGTAGGGAAGTTTCTGGTGCAGAATCATCCTCAGGACATAACCACAGAGTGGGCGCAGGAAAAACGTAAGGGTAAGGTTTTCATGGATTACGGCCAGAACGTAAGGGGCAAGACCTTGGCCTCCGCTTACTCGCCACGTCCGGCGCCGGATGCTACCGTCTCTACGCCGCTACGTTGGGAAGAGCTAGGCAAGGTATATCCTACTGATTTCACTCTCGGTACCCTGCCGGAGAGGCTGAAAGAGACCGGTGACCTCTGGGCAGGGATTCTCTCTGCCAAACAAGACTTGAATAAGCTACTGAAGCAAAGCGGGATGCCTTGAGGAGGAACTTGGATTCTTTGCGGCCCGGTAACAAGGCGTTCACCGCCATATTCTTTCGTCTTTCATTGGGTTGTCTGTTCTGGGGTGTGGTAGAATTCATATAAAGAAAATAAACTCAGGACGTGGGCTATGGATAGCCAAAGCAAGCTAAGGCTTATTCTAACGGCGCGCACGCGCGTGCACCGGTCCTGGTATCTTGCCGTCATCTTGATAACTGCCATCTTGGTAACACAGTACCCGGGAGATTACCCTTTGTTGGACAGGATAGTCCTGGGACTAGCCGGTAGCTTGATTTTTCTCGTGTCGATAACCGTAGTACAGCTTCTTGCTGACATTATCGCGATTCTAATGGGTGTGCCCGTAAGGAATGCCACACTCTTTATTTTTGGAGGAGTAGCGCAGGTGCCGGAGGATAGCACGCGCCCGGGGATTGAGGTAAGTAGAGCCTTGGTCACATTCTTGCTCAACCTCATCATGGCCGGTATATTCAATTGGCTTTACCTGAGGCAGTCGACTACCAGTGCTTCTCCGCCAGTAATATTATTACAATGGCTCGCATTTTTCTGGTATATGGTGTTTCTTTTCCACATCTTGCCTGTTTTTCCGCTGGTAGGCGGACAAATCCTGGCTGGAGGCATCTGGAAAGCCACCGGTAATTACCAGCATTCCGTGCGTCTCGCCGCCAGGGCAGGGTGGTTCTTGGGAATAGGCTTGATTTTGGGTGGACTGGCATTATTGCTTATGTCAGACCAGATTTTGAATGGGCTGATGCTTATGTTCTTCGGTTGGGCATTGCAAAGTGCGGCCGTATTTAGTGGCCAGCGCGTGGCACAGTTCGGCGCTCTTCAAAATACCAGAGCGAAGGACATCATGACGCGAGAGTTCCCGCCCCTTAGTCCCTACATGAATATCGGCGAAATAGTACGCGATAACGTCGTCAAAACAGGCCAGGATTATTTCGCCGTTATTGAATCTGGTAGGTTGCTGGGTATTGTGACTGCCAGGAACATTAATAAAGTACCAAAGAGGCGTTGGGATTTGACCCAGGTTGGTAAAGTCATGACAGCGGCGGAGAAAGTAAAAACAGTTGATGGTGAGAAACCAGCCGCCCATATTCTGGAGTATATGGACCAGCTCCGCGTGGGTCGTATGCCTGTTTTGGAAAATGGCGAGATTATTGGCATTGTGACTCGTGAGAGCCTTAATCGTCTTGCCATGATTCGGGAAGCATTAAAGATTTGACGTTCGACTCAATTACATAGACCGGGTATGATGGATTTAGGGAAACGTTTTAAGAAAGTGGTTGTGACGGGATTTCATCAATCACTTTTCTTTGAATAGTTTGCTGATAGTACATTCTTAGCTCAGCCTTGAACCAGTGAAACGGGCCTGCTGCCCGCGACCAAACTTGTAATCTGGTGTCAGCCATGTCCTTCGTCAGCCATGAGGCTTGTGGAATTACGGTAAGAGAGGTACTAGTGGTTACCTCTATCTCATAATGGCTGCGTTTGAATCCAGACGGTAATTGCTGATACTGGGCAGTATTCCAATTCACCCGGACGAAACTCTTGGGCGCTGCTCTTGTTTTCAGATATAAACGGCAATCAGCCGGGTCACTGGGATTTAACCAACGAACCTCGCTAATGCTACTGAGAAGAGGAAATGAGATAAGCCGCACATCGTAGCGCTCCGAGAGAGTCCCCGGGGAACACCCGCGTACTATATCTTCCCACTCTTGCCACCTGTAAAAAGAGTTATTATTATGAGAGATATTGCCACTCACACCAGGGAATTCGCCAAACCTGTCATACCAGCGATAGGTCAGGGGAGACCAGCCGGCATGGTGCTCAAAGGCTCCTTGGAAATTAAGGGAAGGGACTTCTATCGTCCCCCCAAAAAGGTAGCGCAGAATTCGGTCTGCAATAATTCCGGCTACGCTTGGTTTTGTTTCAAAATCACCATGCTTATATTCGCCGTAATAAACCGTATCAGCCCCGGCGGAATACTGCGCCGAAATAGGGACGGCTCCATCATCCATGTCCCTGGGAAAGGGGTCCACCCCAGGTTGGTCATATTGCGGACTAAGTGGAGCAGATTCAGCCGATATAAAGGCCAGCCAATGTTTGTTTGTGCCTATCTGTAAGCCATCCGCCGAGCTATCGTAATAGCCAAGCGAATTGGTAACTTTTTGGTCGTAAATCAGTCCGCCCTGCCGGATAAAGTTCGATACGAAGTCTCCTCCGGTGAGGTGGTAGGCACTAAGATTTTTAACCGGGCTGTTGATAGTCACCACCATAGAGGTGATGTCCCCCAAGCTCTGGATATTATGAGCCACGGCATACAAAGCCGCCTTGCCTCCCATGCTATGTCCTATTAAAATAAGATTCTTCTTACCGGCAAAACGGACTTTTATGGCGTCAGCGACATTATTAGCCCAGGTAACAACATCTACATTGTTAGGATAAGACCGCTGAAAGGTGTTAACTCGCACAGTGATTCCCGGGTTAACCTGTTCATAGGAAGCAGCGTAAATCTTTGCCTGCTCTTCGATAATATCTGCGAGGAGTTGTGTGGTGGCACTAGTACTACCTAACCCGTGAAGAAAAACAAAGTTTAGTTCCTTCACTTGTGTTGTATTTGCCGCTACTACCTGGCCCTGATTCAAAAACAGTCCGAGGCACAGAGTAATCACGGACAGCCAAACTCTGAAGGCAATCACATACCTGGTCTTGAAAACTTTACCCCGCTTCCTCATCCTCTTTACCTTACTTTGGCTTCTGGTAACACATCGCTGAGCATTTCCTAAAGGCAGGGAAGGATGATGTGTAATAAGCCGATTAGGATGCGTTCTATCTATCTATTTTACTGCAAAGCTCAGCATATCCCAAATTGCCTGGAGAGGATAATTTGGTTCATTTTACATAAAGTTGTTCGAACCCCTGATTTGACTGCTGCATCTGTTGAATTTTGGGGAATCATATACACCGTACGTTTGTGCTACTTTATCGTCTTGTTATTGTTATTTTCGGAGTCGTCCGCAGCAGACTATTCTCTTGGACGCCATTCATGGTGTCAGTGGGAAAAGCTGCACCTCGTTTGGTACTATCTGGGAATTATACCCATCGAGGTGTCCGTATTGCCCGCCGTACTCGAACTTCCCTGTTATGCTTAGCTTCCCATAGCGCTCTGTAGGGCCCATCATCTGCTGCTGGTCGAGCTTCTCGTAAATTTCTTTGGGAATTCCCCCGGATACCCAGAGCATTCTTCCTTTTGGTACAAGATGTCCCGCGGCAAACCCCGAGTATTCCAACCTCTCGCTCAACGCGTTAATTTCAAAGCCCTGAAAGTAGAATCCTTCTATAGTGACTTTACTATTGTTGTATCTGCCGGGGCTGGCGAATAGCTGGTCGAAGGTGACTTGCTCTGCCTTGTCCTGGCTACAGGCTGTGAAAAAGCCAGTAGTTAGTAACAAACAAACGACGGTCAGCGCAGTAAATCTTTTCATGTGTCTATCTACGGTCGCGATTTTCTTGGCGTAAGCTAGCATGCCTTCCTAATCAGGGATTAACCCAGATTGTCAAGGTGGGAGATTCAATCAGGCTGACAACGCCTTTACCTTCGCCAAGAGGTATATTGGTCATGACGACTTGATAATTCCCCGGAGGCACCTGCTTCCCGGCATTATCTTTTTGGTCCCAGGATAAACTGTATTGTGCCGATGCTCCTGAAGCTAGAGCCTTCATGGCCTTTCCGGCGTCAAAAGTTCGTCTAGCCTCAGCAGTGGTGTTTTCTATCCTGATTTCAGGAGGGAATGGGAATGACACCGTCCCTTTAGTGATGTTCTTAAAGGAAAATTGGATATCTATCTTTTCGCTGGCTAGATAAGCTGTTTTCGTGGTAGATACGCGTGTTTCCACGGCCACCGTAGGCGGTAAGGTGGTTACTATGGGGCCATGGCCCGGGGAAAATAATCCGATTCCCCACCCAACTACCAGCGCGAGCATAGCCACGGTAACTGTTACGGCCGCAGCTCGCCAGGCAGGGCTTTGGGGAACCAGGTTCCTCAGCCAATCCAAGAAGGAGCCGTTTTCTGGTCGCCGCCGGGCTGCAACAGCTTCTTTCTCCGCCAACGTCGCGAGCAAACGTTTTTTGAGTCTCTCCTGAAAAGAGGCGGACGGCTCCCCGCGACATTCGACTATCTTCTTGGAAAAATTGGTGTTCGCATGATAATCATCGTCCATCGCCTCATCAATTTCGGTTTCTTTACCGGCGGCGATACGGTCAATATCCTGGGCGAATTTCTTTTCCTTTTTGCTTTTCTCAGCCATTCCAGGACTCATGGAAATCCTCTCTCAATCTCTTTATAGCCCGAAAGAGTTTTACTCCCACATTAGACTCAGATAATTTTAACATACTGGCAATTTGCCGATTGCTGAACTCAGCAGCAAACTTGAGCCGGATGATTTCCTGGTCGTCTTCAGGAAGTTTAGACAAACATCCCCGTAGGCATTCCTGCTCGGCCTTCTTCTCTGTCCTCTCTTGAGGAGATAGCTCTCGCGTTGGCATTTCCGCAGCTACATCCAATGATACCTGGTGTCTGGTTTTGTTAGTCCGAAAGTAATCAATTAGCGTGTTGCGGGCGATGGAGAATAGCCAGGTTGAAAAAGATGCCCGGTCACTACGGTACTTCTCAAAACCAACCAGCGCCTTTTCAAACACTGTTGAAGTCAAATCTTCCGTTAATTCCTCATCATCCACCTTGTAACGTATATAACGGAACACTTTGGG
>ORJL010329281.1_pt1 | contig 26696 bp, 28 predicted proteins | sample 1779941 | NCBI WGS metagenome assembly ORJL01 (sample SAMEA104232317, study PRJEB22302) | groundwater metagenome | biome: forest; feature: aquifer; material: groundwater | place: USA | collected 2011-08-07 | depth 5.8 m
AAATTGGCCAGGAATATACGAAACCACGTATTTCCAGATTTGGGATAACTGGCCAGCCAAACGATGCTTTTCATCAATCCCAATCGCGTTGCACTATGTCCGCCAGCGTTTGAATCCCCAAGAGATCCTCCGGGCGGGCCAGCCAAGCCACTCGAGTTCCACGTGCCAGTCGAAGAACCTGTGAAAAATGTGTCTCTTGCACGCCAAGGCCAGCGACAAAGGCGCTCCGGTAAGTGTGCTCCATCAGGGCCGCCACACGCTCCCCTCCCGGCATCACGGTCAAGCTCTTTTCCTTCGCAGCGCGGCTTGGAATCACGTACACCGCATAGAGTCGAACCGGTTTGGTTTCAAAGCTTTCCGGGCACGACAAAATTCTCTTTTCCAATTCCGTCCGCATTCGTGGGAGCTTGGCCGGGTTTTCTCCCATCCCTGCGATGTCTATGATCAGTTACGCCGGCGGAGCGCGCTTTCTACAGCTCATGGGCGGCATCTGCTTATCTTTTTACGATTGGTATTGCGATCTTCCTCCGGCCTCGCCTGAGATATGGGGCGAGCAGACCGATGTGGCTGAGTCCGCCGATTGGTATAAGTCAAAGATGATCGCCGTGGTTGGTTCCAATGTTTTTATGACGCGTACACCAGACGCTCACTTTTTAGTCGAAGCCCGTCATAATGGCACCAAAGTCATAGTATTTTCCCCGGATTTTAGCCAGACCTCTAAAGCGGCGGATGAATGGGTCCCAATTCATCAGGGCCAGGACGCCGCGTTTTGGTTGGCGGTAGGGCATGTCATCTTAAAAGAATATTACGTGGATAAAGAAGTGCCGTATTTTTTGCAGTACATCAAACAATTTTCAGACGCATCGTTTTTGGTAAAACTCGAAAGATCGGCCGACGGCCGCTACAAATCCGGGGAGCTGTTAAGGGCCTCGGACGTGGCTTCAACGGCCAAAACTGAGAATGCCGAGTGGAAATTCTTTGTGCAGCATGAAGCCAACGGCGAATTAAGGATCCCCATGGGCACGGTTGGCCATCGCTGGCAGAAGGAAAAGGGCCAATGGAACTTGAAACTGGAAGACGCTCATACCCATGAGCCGATCGATCCGTCGATCCGGCTTGGAGCATATGAAGAAAGTAAAGTGGCGGTGGATTTTTCGGATTTTTCGGAAGGCACAAATAATAAACTGTCCCAGAGGGAAGTACCGGCACGAGCGATCGAAACTGCCAAGGGCAAGATCTGGGTGACCACGGTCTTTGAGTTGTTGTTGGCCCAATACGGCGTGCTCCATGGCCGAAGCGGGGATTGGCCTAAAAACTACGATGATGAAACGAGTGTTTACACGCCGGCATGGCAGGAGAAATTCACAGGAGTCAATTCGAAGCTTGTCATCAATTTTGCCCGCCAGTGGGCCGAGACCGCCATCAAGAGCGAGGGGAAGTGTTCGGTTATCATCGGCGCGGGAGTCAATCATTGGTATCACAATAATTTGATCTACCGTGCGGTGATCATGCCGCTGATCTTTTGTGGCTGCGTCGGGAAGAATGGCGGCGGTTGGAACCATTATGTGGGGCAGGAAAAATTGGCGCCGGCGGCTTCCTGGGCGCCGGTCGCTTTCGGCACGGACTGGGGCGGCCCGCCGCGGCTACAAAACACCCCCTCGTTCCACTACATGAACACGGACCAGTGGCGGTACGACAACACGATCCAGCAGGTCTGTCCCGTTTCCACCGCAGATCACCCCATGACACACGGCCATACGGCCGACAAGCAAGCCTTGGCGGTCAGGAACGGGTGGCTGCCGTGCTTCCCACAATTCAATAAGAGCAATTTCTCCGTGGTCAAGGAGGCCAAGGCCGGGGGCGCACAGACCGATGAAGCCATCCAGGCGCATGTCGTCAAGGAACTTAAGTCCAGGCGTCTTCGATTTGCGATGGAGGACCCGGATAATCCAGAAAGTTTTCCGAGAGTTTGGTATATCTGGCGCGGCAACGCGCTATTGTCCTCGGCCAAAGGGCACGAATATTTTTTAAAACATTATCTGGGAACTCACCACAATTCCATCGCCAAAGAAAACGCCAAAAATAAGACTGAAGACGTAGTTTGGCATGAAAAAATGCCGGTGGGGAAAATGGACCTCGTGATCGACCTTAATTTTCGTATGGATTCCTCGGCGCTCTACTCCGACATCGTTTTGCCCGCGGCCACCTTTTACGAGAAGGACGATCTGAGCTCGACGGACATGCACACGTTTATCCATCCGCTTCAGGCGGCGGTGCCTCCCGCGTGGGAATCCAAGAGCGACTGGGCCGCATTCAAAGCGATCACAGAGAAAACGGCGGAGCTGGCCAAGGAGTATTTGCCGGAACCCCTGCAGGACATTGTCGTCACGCCGCTGCTGCATGACACGGCGGCGGAGATTGCGCAGAGGTCCATAAAAGACTGGGCTAAAGGCGAGTGCGAACCCATTCCGGGAAAGACGATGCCCAATATCACGGTCGTCAATCGTTTTTATCCCGATGTTTATCAAAAATTTATTTCACTCGGGCCGGCTTTTCGCGATAAGGGAATCGGTGCTCACGGTCTGACCTACCCGGTCTCTGATCTTTATGATGAGTACATCAAAGTAAACCCCGTTGAAAAATGGGGGGGCAATGTTTATCCGTCGCTTCGCGAGGATCGGTCGGTTTGTGAGGTTATCCTGGCGTTTGCAGCCGAAACCAACGGTGAAATGGCCTATCGCGCTTATGAGGCTGAGTCGCACAAGACAGGTATGGATCTTTTACATCTGGCCAAAGATACACGAGCGGTCAAATATAATTTTCATGACCTTATCTCCAGTCCCAAACGCGTGTTGACCACGCCCTATTGGACAGGCAATGTGAACAACGGACGCACGTACTCGGCGTTCTGTCAAAATATAGAAGAATTGATCCCTTGGAGGACGCTGACCGGAAGGCAGCACCTTTACCTCGACCACGAAGCCTACCGGGCTTATGGCGAAGATCTTCCAACATATAAACCCAAATTGGATATGCGCGTGACGCAGGACCTTGACGAGATGGAGCAAAAACCAGGGATGCTGCTCCTTAATTATCTTACCCCGCATGGCAAGTGGCATATTCATTCGACGTTCAGCGATTCACTGATCATGAAAACACTTTCACGCGGGATCGAGCCGGTATGGCTCAACGATACGGATGCGGCCTCGGCGGGCATCGAGGACAACGACTGGGTGGAAGTGATCAACGATCACGGGGTGGTGGTCACCCGCGCCTGCGTGTCGGCCAGGATCCCAAAAAATATTTGTTTTATCTATCACGCGGTCGAAAGGACAGTGGGCGTGCCCAAGTCGCCGTCGCGTTCTAACCGGCGGGCCGGAGGTCATAACAGCCTTACCCGCGTGCGGCTCAAACCTCTTTTTATGATCGGCGGATACGGGCAATTTTCGTACGCGTTCAATTACTGGGGCCCGCAGGGTGTCAACCGGGACACGTTCGTTCTGGTTCGTAAGCTGACCGAAGTGAATTGGTAGACAGGAGATCTTAATGGACGTTCGCGCCCAAATTTCAATGGTGTTCCACCTCGATAAATGCATCGGCTGCCACACGTGCAGTGTGGCTTGTAAGAATATTTGGACCGACCGCGCCGGCGCCGAGTACATGTGGTGGAACAACGTGGAGACCAAGCCCGGCACCGGTTATCCCACGCTGTGGGAGGATCAGCTCAATTACAAGGGCGGGTGGGTGCTCGACGAGCAAGGGAACTTAAAACTGCGCTCTCAGAACAAGGCCGACTTTCTGCCTAAGCTTTTTTATAACCCTAATCAGCCCGGGCTTGAGGATTACTACGAACCCTGGACTTACAAGTATCAGGACCTGATCGATGCGCCTCAGGGAACGGATCAACCCACCGCAATCCCCATCTCTCAGATCACGGGCAAGCCGATCGATATTAAGGCCGGTCCCAACTGGGATGATGATCTTTCGGGTTCACCGGTCTACGCCGAAAATGATCCCAATTTCAAGGCCTTGACCGCCAGCGAGAAAGACATGCTTTTTGAGATCGAGCAGATCTCCATGATGTATTTGCCGCGCATTTGCAATCACTGCGCCAATCCTTCTTGCGTGGCCTCTTGCCCCTCGGGCGCGCTTTACAAGCGCGGCGAGGACGGGATCGTGCTGGTCAATCAGGACAGATGCCGGGGCTGGCGCGCCTGCGTTGCCGCTTGCCCCTATAAGAAGATTTACTATAATTGGAAAACCGGCAAGTCCGAGAAATGCATTCTTTGTTACCCCAGGGTGGAGACCGGGCAGGCGCCGGCGTGTTTTCACACCTGCGTGGGCCGTATCCGCTACATGGGGGTCCTCTTGTATGATGCCGACCGCATCGAAGAGGCGATGAAGGCCGCCGCCGAGGGGCTCGTGGATGCCCAAAGAAGCGTGCTCCTGGACCCTCATGACCCCAAAGTTGTTCAGATGGCGTTGGACAACGGCATCAGCCCGGGTTGGATCGAGTCCGCGCAGAAGTCGCCGGTCTACAAATACGTATGCGAGTGGAAATTGGCGCTGCCGCTTCACCCCGAATTTAGGACGCTTCCGATGCTTTACTATGTTCCGCCGCTTTTGCCGGTGATGGGTCGCAGCGAGAACGGTATCTATGAGCACGACTCGAACGTCCTCTTCTCTTCGATCGATAAAGCGCGCTTACCGATAAAATATCTGGCGCTCTTATTCAGCGCGGGAAACAGCGAGCCTGTCCGCGAGGCGTTGAAAAAACTCTTGGCTGTGAGAGTGTTCCAGCGCTCTCTCACGCTGGGGGATGTTCCGGCTGAGAAGTTGGCCGATATTTTAAAGGACGCCGGCTTAAGCGAAGCCCAGGCTACAGAAATATATAATCTGACCGCTCTGCCGGGGCCCGAAGAGAGATTTGTGATGCCGCCCATTCAAAGGGAAGAAAGTATCGAAAATACATCCTGCGGCCCGGACAAGTGCAAAGGGTCCTGCGGACTGGGTCAAACCCAAAAATTTGAGCGGGGCCTCTGATGAAGGCTCAGACCTTGACCAGAGACATTTGCGCCCGGCTTGGCGCGCATTTGGAATATCCGGACGAAAACGCGCAAGAACGGCTGTTATTCCCACGCGGCCCGATCGAAGCTGTTTCCCCTCGAGCGGCGGTTTATATGAAGGAATTTTCTGATCTTATGAGCACGATGGAGCCTTGGATGTGTCAGGAACATTACGTGCAGACGTTCGACGTGATGCCGCAATGCTCGCTTTATCTGAGCATCCATCTTTTCGGCGAAGAAAGTTTCAATCGGGCCGAGCTTATGGCGGGTTTGAAAGGTGTGTATGAGAGGCATCATGCGTTTGAAATGACGGAATTGCCGGATCATTTAGGCGTCGTGTTAAAACAGAACGCTTTATTTGAGGATGATGAATGGGCGGAGCTTGTGTCGATGTGCCTCTTGCCCGCGATCCCAAAAATGATCGGCGAGCTTGAAAAGCGTGGCAACTCATACGCACTTATTTTAAAAGCGGTGCAGGCCCTTTTAGAGGAAGCGGACAATGGCCATGTTTGACGCATTTCTGTTCGTAAGCCTGCCTTACGCGGCGATATTTTCACTGGTGATCGGGTCTTTGGTTCGTTATAAACTTCGGGCATTTTCATACTCTTCTCTTTCCACGCAGTTCCTCGAAGACCGTTGGCTGGCGTGGGCGTCAGCGCCGTGGCATATCGGCATTCTCTTGGTCCTGTCGGGGCACTTGCTGGCATTTTCGCTTCCGGGGTTTTGGGCGATTCTGGTGTCCAATCCTTTTTTTCTTATGAGTGCGGAAACTCTCGGGATTTTCGGAGCGCTTCTGTGTTTGTTCGGCTTGGTTATTTTTTTGATCCGTCGATTTATCAATGCCAAACTTCGGGCCGTGACAAGCGCCCTGGATGTCGTGGTTTTATTGATCTTGTTCTTTCAGGTCTTGAGCGGTTTGGCTGTCGCTACGCATCATCGTTGGGGTGCGGCCTGGGCCCCTGGAGCGCTCGGTCCTTACCTTCAAAGTATATTTACGTTAAAACCAGACCCCTCATTTCTTAAAGACATGCCGCTGTTTGTTAAAATCCACATCGCGTCGGCCTGGGTCCTACTGCTTTTTTTTCCATTCACGCGTCTTGTACACGTACTTTCGCTACCGTTACATTATTTTGTGAGAACTCCCCAGAAAGTGGTGTGGAATAATTCACGGTCGAAGGTCCGGTTTGAAAAAAAGCAGAAAGGTGATAATGGCAAAAATTAACATTGAAAAATGGGACGTTGAGAACCAACAGTTCTGGGAAGGCGATGGCAAGCGGGTCGCGGCCCGCAATCTTTGGATCTCCATTCCGGCGCTTCTTCTGTCCTTTTCGGTCTGGATCATGTGGGGGATGATCATCGTTCAGATGAAAAAACTGGGATTTACGCTGGGGATGGCGCATCAAACCCCGGAAGATTCGAAGATCATCAATGAGCTTTTGTGGACGCTTCCGGCGATTGCAGGCCTAGCCGGAGCCACGTTGAGGATCCCACATTCCTTTTTGATCGCGATAGGCGGAGGCCGTAACGTGGTATTTTGTTCCACACTACTGCTTTTGGTGCCCGCCATCGGCGCGGGCCTGGCGTTGCAGGATATTCACACGTCGTACTACATCTTCGCGATACTTGCCGTGTTCTCCGGATTCGGCGGGGGAAGCTTCGCTTCGTCGATGTCCAATATCTCTTATTTTTTTCCCAAGCGCATGCAGGGCTTGAGCCTCGGACTGAACGCAGGGTTGGGGAATCTAGGGGTAAGCGTCATGCAGTTTTTGATTCCGGTGGTTATAACGGCCGGGATATTCGGATCATTTGCCGGCACGGGATTGCCTCTTGTTGAGGCGGACGGAAACAAGGCCATCGGAACGCTTGTTTTTGTCCAGAACGCGGCTTGGGTCTGGGTCCCTTTATTGGTTCTTTCAGCGATTGCCGCTTTTTTTGGCATGAATAATTTAAAGGCCGCTACCCCGGGTCTCGGCAATTCCAGGGCCGAGTTCTTTAAGATCGCGCTTTTGCTTGGTTATGGTCTGATCGCGGCGGTAGCCGGTGCTTACCTGCAGACCGTGGTCAAATTGAACATGTGGGCCGTGCTGCCCCTCACCATTTTTCTGGCGCTTTTTTTAATGAAGGTTTTCTCACCTAAACAGATCAAAAGCAGCCTCGACCGCCAGTTCTCCATCTTTAGCAACAAGCACAATTGGGTCATCGCGACCCTTTATGTGATGACGTTTGGCTCGTTCATCGGGTATTCAGCCTCGTTCCCGAAACTGATCCAGGACGTGTTCGGGTATCTTCCCGGCGGCCGGGTGAATCCCAACGCGCCCAATCCCATGACATGGGCTTTTCTGGGGCCAATGGTCGGAGCGCTTGCCCGCCCGGTCGGGGGATGGCTTGCGGATAAGATCAAGAGCGGATCCAAAGTGACGACCTGGACGACGATCGTCCAAGTGGTTGCGGCGCTAGGCGTGGCCCATTTTGTGGTCAAAGCCAAAGCCATGGACGTCCCGGAGACCTGCTGGTGGCCGTTTTTTGCCCTATTCATGGTCTTGTTTATCGACACCGGGTTGGGCAACGGGTCCGTCTTCCGGAGCGTGCCCTACATTTTTTCAAAGGAGCAGACCGGGCCTGTGTTGGGGTGGGCTTCCGCCATCGCCGCTTACGGTGCGTTCATCATTCCTATCGTGTTTGGCCAGCAGATCAAGGCGGGACACGCGGAGTACGCGCTCTACGGATTTACCTTGTATTATGCGGTCTGCCTAACCGTAAACTGGTATTATTACGACAGGAAAAATTCAGGAATTCAGTGCTGATTTAATCATATCTCCGATTCCAGAGGCCTATCGGCGCAGTTTGTCGCGCTATGGCTTCTGGAGCGAAGGGGTGGGCTGGAAACGGCCGACCCTCCCGCGTCCGAAGCTTAGTTAAAAGCGACGGGCAAATTGGAAAGGAGAAATAGGTGCCGCTTTATCACAAGAACCAACATCTTGTTGATTCGTATAACCGCCGAATTGACTACCTAAGAGTATCGCTGACCGAAGCGTGTAATTTCCGCTGCGTGTACTGCGTGCCGGAAGACGGTCTGCCGCCGAGTTCTCCCACCCAAGATCATCTGACAAAAGATGAACTGGTCCGCTTCTTAAGCGTTGCCTCGTCTTTAGGCATCAAACACGTGCGTTTGACCGGCGGCGAGCCGCTTCTTCGCGCCGATCTTGTCGACATCGTTGTCGGCCTTAAAACTCAAGCCATGGTCGAAGACCTGTCTATCACGACCAACGGCAGTTTTCTTTTGCCCCGGCTTGAATCTTTAAAGAAAGCGGGGCTTGATCGGGTGAACATCAGTTTGGACAGCATGGAGGCCGGTCGATTCCGCGAGGTCACGGGCGTCAATGCGTACGACAAAGTTTTTGAAACGGTGCTGGCGGCCCTCCAGATCGGATTTCCGGTGAAGCTCAATATGGTGGTGTTGAGCGGGCTTCGGGAGAATGAAATTCTAAAGTTCGTGGAACTGGCGGTCCATCATCCCCTTGAGGTGAGATTTTTGGAGTTTATGCCTCTCTGCGGAAAAAATTGGAGCCCCGAGAAAGTGATGAAAATGGAAACGGTCCGACAGCTTGTCGGAAAGCATTATGAGCTGGAAAGCCTGCCCAGGCTTGCCGGGCAGGTCGCCCGCTCTTATCGGCTCGTCGGGGGAAAAGGGGCTGTGGGGTATATCGGGTCTTTGACCGAATCATTTTGCAACGACTGCTCGCGGCTGCGTTTGACCGCCGACGGAAAGATCAAGCCCTGTCTATTTTCCGATTTAGAAGTCAATGTCAGAAAAATTTTGAGAGAAGGATCGTCTGACCAGGCACTCGCAGAGTCCATCCTCCTGGCGGTGTCGATCAAGCCGGCGGGTAATAATTTCTTGGATGATCCTTTTGACAACGACCCGAGCCGTTCGTATGAATTCTCGGGCAATCCGCTTATTCGAAATATCGGAGGTTAAAATGCGCTTTGTGACAAATAAAATTGAGACCCTAAGACGGGCGAAAGCCGAAAGCAGGATCCGGGCTACGGCTAAGACGATCGATCGCCTTCAAGCCAACAACCTTCCCAAGAAAGACGCGTTGGCTGTTGCGAGAGTCGCAGGGATCCTGGCAGCCAAAAAAACGCACGAGATCATTCCTTATTGCCACCCGATTGCCATTGACGGCGTGGAAATAGAGTTTGAAATCGGAAAAGAGGAGGTTGTCATCAGGGTCCTGGTGGAGACGGTCGCAAAAACGGGCGTGGAAATGGAAGCCTTGACGGCGGCATCGGTAGCGGCCCTGACGCTCTACGACATGCTGAAGCCACTCGAAGAGCATCTTGAGATCCTGTCCTGCAGGCTGGTCGAGAAAACAGGGGGGAAGAGCGATTTTGTGGAGAATATCCCGGATGGATTTAAAACAGCGGTGCTGGTCACTTCTGACGGCACCGCTAAGGGCGCGCGTCAGGACAAGTCCGGGCGGTTGATCCAGGAAAGACTGCGGGCCTTTGGGATCGAGCCGGTCTATTTGGTCCTTCCAGACGAAAAAGCCCAGATCGCTTCTAAACTGAAAGAATGGTGCGCCGGGGGAGTCGAGCTCATCATTACGACCGGGGGCACAGGCCTTGGGCCGCGGGACGTCACGGTGGAAGCGGTTCGGGACGTGATCGACCGTGAAATACCCGGGATCATGGAAGCTGCCCGCAGCTATGGCCAGCGTCGAACGCCCTACGCCATGCTTTCAAGGGGCCTGGCGGGACAAAAAGACAAAACGATCATTGTGACCTTACCCGGCTCTTCTAAAGGAGTGGAGGAATCCTTGAACGCCATTTTTCCGGGAGTGTTGCATGCGTACAAAATGATGGGCGGGGGCGGACACGCGTGATGGACGGATCCTTTATTTTATTGCTGGGGGCTTTTTTTGTCATTGCACTGATCTATTCGATGGTTGGTTTTGGCGGGGGCTCATCCTATCTGGCAGTGCTGGCAATGACGGGAATCGCGTATCAAGCGATGCCTCCGATCGCGCTTTTCTGCAATATCATCGTGGCCGGAGGCGGGTTCGTCCAGTTCGCCCGAAGCGGCCACTTTACCTTGAAAAAAGTGCTCCCTTTCACGGTTCTATCCGTCCCAATGGCGTACCTGGGCGGGAAATTGGCCATCGACAAAGAACTGTTCTTTTTGCTCTTGGGCTTGTCACTGATCGTCGCGGCCGTGCGCATGCTGATGCCTGATAATATTTTTAATAGTCCCCGCGAAGTATCTTCAAAGAGAGCCTGGTGCGTGGGACTGCCGGCGGGAGCGTTTTTAGGGTTTCTCTCGGGGCTGGTGGGGATCGGGGGAGGGATATTTTTAAGCCCGCTGTTGCTTTTCTTAAGATGGGCTGATGTCAAGCAAGCCGGGGCGTGCGCGAGCTTTTTTATAGTCGTCAACTCACTCTCCGGGCTTCTTGGCCAGTTGCACAAAGCGCCGGCGGATCACCGGCTTCTTCTGCCTCTCGGGGCCGCCGTCCTTGTTGGCGGGCAGATCGGATCGAGGATAGGCTCATTTCATCTGCCGCGGCCTCAGTTTCAAAAGGTGTTGGCGCTTGTGATAGCGTTTGTCGCGATCAAAATGATTGTGAGCGCCCTGTGATCTCTTATCCGGAAGCTCAAAAAAAGGTTATCCGTCACGCGCGATGTTTGCCGGCAGTTATCATACCGCTTCAAGAATCTGCCGGATGTGTGATCGCGTCCGACGTGTGTTCTCCGATCAACCTGCCGTGCTTTGATAATTCGGCGATGGATGGCTACGCCCTTAATGCGGCGGATACAGTTCACTCCTCGGCCAAAGATCCCGCGCGGCTTAAGATTTGCGGTTCTATCCGGGCTGGATCCCCCAAAAGGAAGATCTTAAGGCGCGGCAAAGCTTTTCGGATCATGACCGGAGCGCCGATCCCTGCAGGGTCCGATGCTATGATAGAAAAGGAGAACGCTTTAGTTCGAAATAATGTTCTTATCGTCTCTGAGCCGGTACGGAAAGGACGTAATATCCGCTACTGCGGCGAGGAGATCTCCAAGGGTTCACGTATTGATCTTCGCGAAACGCTCGTGACACCGGGAGTGATCGGATTCTTATCAGGACTCGGAGTCGAAAAGATCCGCATCTATAAAAAGCCGCGTTTTTCGATTGTTGCCACCGGAGATGAAATCATATCGGGTGGCAGGAAGCTTGGGCGCGGGCAGATTTATGATTCCAATACGCCCATGCTCTTGGCGGCGCTCGATGCGCAATCGATCACGCCGGGATACGTTCGAAGGATAGCGGACAGGAAGAAGTCGCTTAAAAAGGCTCTGTCACGCGCGATCCGGCAAAGTGATGTCGTGATCCTGACCGGCGGCGTCTCCGTCGGCGATTTTGATCACGTCAAAGAGGTTTTTAAAGAGCTTGGAGTCAAAAGTATTTTCTGGAAAGTGCTGCAGAAGCCCGGAAGGCCGGTTTTCTTCGGGAAAAAAGACCGGGTGCTTGTGTTTGGATTGCCGGGAAATCCGGCGAGTGTCCATGCCTGCTTTTATCAATATGTGTATCCGGCGATAAGGCGCATGATGGGACACCAGAGCGCTTTTTTACCTGAAGAAAAGATGATCCTTAAACGCGAAATAAGACCCGATCGCGAAAAGACCTTGTTTTTAAAAGCGAGTTTGGAGCGATTATTCGGGGCCCCACGCTGTGTGGCGCTGGGATATCAGGGTTCTCACATGCTTTCATCGCTTTGTAGGTCGCAAGGCTTTATTGTAGTGCCGCCCGGAAATAAAACGCTTACAAAAAACCAAAAAGTTCAATTTCAACACTTACCAGAGGCTGCGCGCTGATGAAGATCGAAGTGCTGTTTTTTGCTCAACTCAAAGAAGCTTATGGATCAGGGCATATGTCGCTTGAGCTTCCCAGCGAAGCCAAGGTCTCGGATGCGGTCCATAAGGTGATGGGGGAGGTCGCCCTTCATGGATGGAGCGGGCTGCCGCTGCGCTACGCGATTAATGAAGAATTTATATCGGCCGATACGACATTACGTCCGAATGATCGTCTTGCGCTTCTGTCGCCGGTGGCCGGAGGTTAATATGTTTATCACCGATCAACCGATCGATCTGAATGCCTATATCGGGGTCGCGCCCGGCCGGAACTGCGGGGGAAGCGCTTTCTTTGTGGGGCGTGTTCGTGATCACCACGAGGGTAAACGCGTCAGGCGTCTATTTTATGAATGTTACCAACCGATGGCCGAGAAAGAGATCCAAAAGATCATCGAGTCGGTCATCGTCACGACGGGGGCCAAAGAGATCCGCGTAGTCCATCGCGTCGGTTGGCTCGAAGTCGGGGATACCGCGGTCGCCATCTCAGCAAGCGGCTCCCACCGCAAGGAAGCCTTTGACGCCTGCCGACAGGTGATCGACCGTATCAAGGAAGATGTACCGATTTGGAAAAAGGAAGTTTATGAGGATGAAACACACGACTGGGTTGTGTGTCAACCCAACCAAAAGGAGATGCCTGTATGCCAACAACACAGAAATTAGTCAGCGCCTACTTTGAGGCTGATCACGACAGGCTCGATAGCCTGCTTGAGCAATTTCGCGAAAAAAAACGCGTTGATTTTAAACTAGCCAAACCGTACTTCCGGGAGTTTTTTAAAGGTCTTCGCCGGCATATTGTTTGGGAGGAAGAAGTGCTGTTTCCTTTTTTTGAAAAGGCCAGCGGAGTCACCATGGGTCCGACCGAGGTGATGCGGCAGGAACACCGTATGATCGGCCCTATCTTGGATCGCATTCACGATAAGGTCCGGAAGGCTGATCCCAATTCTGACGCCGAAGAGCAGGAGCTGTTTGCGGTATTGAAACCTCACAATGACAAGGAAGAGAATATTCTTTATCCAGCCATTGATCAATTTGCCGGCTCCGAACATACCGCCAGATTATTTCTTCAGATGGAAGAGATCCCGCAAGAGCGTTTTCAAACTTGCTGTGGCTCACACTAAGCGGGAAAAGTAATCGTGACGCCAGTTCACGGCATTGTTCTCGCGGGCGGTAAAAGTTCTAGGTTCGGAACTGATAAAGCCTTGGCGCAGTTTGAAGGGATGCCCCTGATTGCGCACGCGGTTGAACTTGTGCGGTCGGTTGGGCTGGAGGTATCCGTCATCACGTCACCCGGACGGGACTATTCGTTTTTAAAGTGCCCGGTCTATTTTGATCGAGAACCCTTTTTAGGGCCTCTGTCGGGATTGGATCGGGCATTCGAACTTTATTCCGGCGCGCGCCTATTGGCGCTTACCTGCGACATGCCTTTTTTAAAAAAAGAAGACTTGCTGCGTCTTTTGGCTGAAGATGGAGCGAATTCGGACGCGGTGTTGTATCGTCTAGGGCCCGATCGTTTTCAACCCTTTCCCGGCATTTATGCCGCTTCGCTTAAGGATAAGATCGATCTGAGGGGCCAAGTCATGAGATCTATGCAATTCTTTATAAGAAAAATACATAAGGTCATTGAAATTGATAATTCAGAATCGCGCATAGACTTCCGAAATGTTAATAAAATTGAGCACCTGTCTCCAATCTGAGATAACATCACTTGTCGCCATCCTAAACTCTGTTAAGCGCAGCCAATTTTAGGCTATTTTTGGAAAAATTCTCCCGAAATAAGGCCCTTGACATTATTGAACGTTCGTTCAATAATAATGCAAATGGGACTTATCCGGTATGGGTGTTGTGGCCGGTTCTAATCAAGGAGAAAGAGCATGAGGAAAGAAATGAGGGAGCAGGTGTTTGGCGGTCAAAGACACACTGCGGCGGAGAAGTTCTTCCGATTCATACGCAAGGACGATTTCCGGTCCGGCGGAGACGATGCGCGCCGGATCGTGTTACGGCCCAAGGAAGTACAGCTGGAGTTTTCAGGAATGGCCGGCTGACCGCCTCCCCCGGCAGGTCTTTTACAACGCGCGCTCCGGGTGTTAAAGTAGTACACCTATGAGGCGCCGGCGAATTTTACAAACGATCTTCCGTTTTGCGATAGCCGGAGCTCTTCTTTTTTGCTGTATCGCAAGCCACGCCTCTGCTGAAAAACTCACGGTAGCCGACTGGAAGCGTATCACCGGGCCCATATCCGACGACGCGTGATGAAGTTTCTCCCCGCCTCCATCGATCCAAGAAAAGTTCTCGCCGCGCTGCTATTGGCCGTCGTCTGCGTCCTGTCCGTGTATGCCGGCCGCGCGCAAACCACTCCCCCGGGTGTCGCTTCGCCGTCGAAGAGACTCCTGGCACGTTCGAAGGGAGATCCGGCCAGCCCCCTCTGGATCGTCGAGTACATGGATTTTCAGTGCAAGAACTGCCGTGAAGCCGGACCCGTGATCGATGCGGCCATGAGGGCGCATCCGGGCACGATCTATTATGAGGTGCGGTTTCTGCCGCTCATGCGCGCGCATCGCTTTGCCTTGAAGAGCGCCATTTATGCCGAGTGCGCGGCTCGGCAGGGCCGTTTTTGGCCGATGAGCAGCCTTCTTTTTTCCAGACAAGCGGAGTGGGAGGCCGCCGAAGACCCCGACACGCTTTTTCTCGGGTATGCGCGCGAGGCCGGCATGGATACGGCGCGGCTTTCGGCGTGCGTCCTTGACCCTGCCGCCGAAGCGGCTGTTTTAGAGGAGAGAGGGCGTGCGCGCAGTCTTGGCGTCAAATTGACGCCGACCTTTTTTGTGAACGGAACAATGATGGCGGGTGTTCAAGCGCTTCGTGAAGCAATAGACGCCTATTTCAAGACAGGGGAGGCGTCATGAAGCGTCTCTTCTACGTTGTTATGCGTCTGGCGATTGGTGCGATGTTCATGGTTTCGGGTTTTTCAAAGCTCGCGGCGCCTTATCAGGATTTTCTCACGGCGATCCATGCTTATCATATCCTGCCCGACTCCCTGGCGGTCTGTGTTGCGTTTGTCCTCCCGTGGGTCGAGTTGATCGTGGGGCTTTACGCGGCCGTCGGTCTTTGGACACGGCCCGCTCTCCTTACGCTCTGGGGCCTCAATTTTGTTTTTGTGGCGGGCCTGGCTTCGGCTATTCTCCGCAAGCTGCCGCTCGAGAGTTGTGGCTGTTTCGGGGAGGGAGGGCCGGTGCATTTGAAACCGGCTGAAATGATCTTTCTCGATCTCGCGCTGATGCTTATTTTTGTCCTTCTGTGGAGGGCGCGCGAAACGACCGCTTTTTCAATCGATAGTCTTTTTTCAAAACCCGCTAAACGAGTCTAGCCAGAGCGGGGGGCAGAGGGCTTTCGAACGTCATCCGCTCTCCGGTTTCCGGATGAGGGAAGGTAAGGAGCCGGGCGTGCAGCGCAAGGCGTGTTTTCTCGCCGCCGCGGCCCTGCCGTTTGGGTTCGCGTTCACCGTACTTGTCATCCCCCAAAACCGGATGTCCGATCTCGGCCAGCTGCACGCGGATCTGGTGCTTGCGGCCCGTTTCGATCGTCACATCCAGAAGCGAAGTGTGCCGCGTGGATTTTTTGACCTCGTAGCAGGTGATGGCGAACTTCGACTCTTCCGTTTTTCTTCCGTCGTAGACACGGAACGCGGTATTTTCGGTGAGCTCTCCTTCGATGCGGCCGGTTTTTCTGGCGGGAACGCCCCGGACGACCGCCCAGTACCTTTTTTCAGTCTCCCCCCAGTGCGCCTGCAGGAATTCTTTGGCCGCTTCCGTCTTCGCGAAAACAACCAGGCCTGATGTGTCCCGGTCGAGGCGGTGCACGATGAAGACGCGCCCCTCGCCTTTGAGATAATCGTTGAGATAGCGGTAGGCGGTCCGGTCTTTTTCGTTGTCGGTCGCGACCGTCAGAAGCCCCGATGGTTTGTTGACGACGATGACCGAGGCGTCCTCGTGCATGATCTCGAGCCCGCCGGTGGGGCCTTGCTTGGTGATGCCGCCGCGTCCGAACGAGATGCGGTCACCGACACGGACAGGGTCGTCATGACGCACCGCGGTGTGGCCGTTGATGAGGATCGCGCCGTGTTTCATGAGCTGTTTCAAGCGGGTGCGGCTGTTGCCCGTGTTGAGCGCGATCAAGCATTCAAGCAGAGGTCCGGCCATGGAAGAGACGATGGTGTGCATCGGGGCGCTTAAAGGAACTTCGCGTGGTAGATCTTAATGAGGACAAAAAAGAGCGACAGCACCGTCGGCGCCAGGAACATACCCATGAGTCCATAGACCTGGAGGCCGCCGAGGATCCCGAGGAAGAGAAGCAGGTAGGGAAGTTTTGTTTTTTCGCCGATGAGCACGGGTTTGAGGAAATTATCGATCAGGCTGATCCCGAACGCGCCGCACGCGAAAAGGATCCCTGCTTTTACGGGATGCCCGTTCATCGCAAGATACGCCACGCCCGGCCCCCATACCAACGCGCCGCCGAATACCGGAACGAGCGCCGCCAGGAACGTCAACAGCGCGAGCAACAGGGGCAGCGGCATGCCGAGAGCGAGGAAAATGATGTAGGCCGTGACCGCTTGCGCGAATGCCGTGAGGAGCTGCCCGCGGATCACTGCCTCGAACGTATCCGTGATCTGGCGGAACACATCGCGTTTATGCTCTTCTTCCATAGGCGTCGCATCGTATACGAACCGGTAGATCTTCCCGCCGTCTCTCAGAAAAAAGAAGACCAAGAAGATCGTGAGGAAAAAGTGCAAGGGAAGAAAGAGAGCTTCCCGTGTGATGGCGCCGGCTTTGAGCACGGCGTAGTTGCCGATGGACCTGGCTGAACTGATGATCCACGAACGGTAGTTGTCGTGCGTGATGTCCCACTGGAGCGCCAAGTTCTCGATCTTGCGCACGAACGGCATGGAGCGGACCTGGTCGATCATCAGCTCCAGCTTGTGTGTCGTCACAAAATCGATGAGCATGTTGTAGAACTTGAACGACTCGGATGCGACGCTGAGCAGCACGTAGACCGATAGCGGCACGATCAAAAGGAGGATCAGGCTCGTCGTCGCCAGCGCTGATCGATTTTCGTGTCCGCCAAGACGTTTGCGCAGCCGTGTGTGGAGAGGGTAGAACGCAAACGCGACGATCGCCGCCCAGAACATGGGGCTCATGAACGGGAGCAGGATCATGATGACCTGAGCAACGATGAAAATAAGGAGCGCAATAAAAAAGAGGGATACGAGCTGTGTGCGGTTCATGGCATTACTATAGCAAGCGAAGCGATACTAAAAAAGCGAAAAAATCAACCCGGGCAGGCGGGTCCCGGCAAACAAGAAGGAAGGAGATCGAAACGAAATGGGCGGGGGTTCTCCCCGCCCAAGGCCCCTGTCTTTCGTTGGGGTTTCGCGTGGCGGCTCAAGGCCGATCACATCTAAACTATAGCACCGACTCCGCATGTTTTCAAGAGCGCGCCGAAAAAAATACAAAAAATTTCAGGAAAGTGTTTGGACATCGTCCGCACATTTGTTATCATGAAAAAGTATGGCTGTGCCGCAAGACCGAATTCAAACACAACCGCTAGGTTATTTGAAGGAGGGTGCATGGGCAGCTCGAAGATCCGTTCGATCGAAGGCCATTACAACTTCTACGGATATCCCGCCTACATTCTCAAGCAGAAAGATGGAATTTACGCCAGCGGCTTTTTTGACCCCGAAGACAAGGTCTTCAAGGCCGGCGGTTCGGTGAAGAAGATCCTCTGGGACGGAGTGAAGATCGGTCTTGAAGAGGCCAAACGCCTGATGGACAAGCACTCCAAAAACCGCTCGCGGCTCTCGGACGCTGACCTCGACACACCGGATTGGATCCTGACACCAGAGGACGCGACGAGTTTCTTGACGCAGGCGGACGAAAGCCGGTCCGAAGCAGCGTCGCTGCTCAAAAGATCGGGTTTTCGGGGGAAGAGGGGGAAACGGTAGGGCGGAGGCTAGAAGAGTTTCGCGAAGCTTTCGGCGTACTTGCTCACCCAGCGGCGGGCCGCTTCTTCCTCAGTGATCTCACGGCCGAGTTCTAAGGAGATCTTTTTGCGGTAGTCCAGGATCTCTATCGTCTCTTCGGCGAGTTTTGCCATGAAAGTGCTCGACGCGTCGGTGAAACGGATGCCGGTGCGGAAGAAACCGCTGCCCTCATCCTTCACCGAATAGACCACAAGGCCCTTCACATTGTACTGTTTTTCTTTCACAGGGATCGTGATCTGGAGCGGGATGTCTTTCGGGAGCGCGACCGGCCAAAGAAAACTCAAACCCCCCTCGGAAAGGTTGGTACTCTGGGAGGGTGACGGGCCGGAATCGCGGTCCGCGCGCACGGCAAGCGGGACATGCACCGGATGCCGCCTGAATCGCCGTTTTTCGATAAGGGCCTGGATCATAAACTGCCTCCTGTAGCCGACGAAAATACTATAGCGCGAACCTTCTTAACGTGCCAGTGATAATTCACTTGTAAAAAACCCCTTATTCGCGTTAACTAGGGGTTGTGAGCGACCCTAAAAACCACTCCATTTCGGTGCTTGTGGTCACCGCCGACCGTGAAGCTGCGTCTTCGCTTACCCATCTTCTTGCTTCCGAGACCAACCCGGCGTTTACCGTACAGTCTGCCGCCGATCTGGCCACCGCTTCCGCGCGCATCAAGGACGCGGGGCCTGAAGTCGTGCTGTTTGACCTGTCGCTTCCGGGGCTTCCGCCGGGAGAGGCTTTCGAACAGTTTAAGCATGCCGTGTCGAATGATCTGCCTGTCGTGGCGTTGGTGGGTCCTCACGACGAGATCGCCGGTATCGACGCGGTGCGGTGCGGCGCCAAGGAATATGTGGTGAAGGGACAGATGACCGCGAAGTTCCTGACGAGCGTGCTGCGTTATGCGATCAATCTGCACCACACCGAAGAGACGCTCAAGAAGAGCGAAGAGCGTTTCCGGGTCCTGATCGAGAACTCTTCCGACATCATCACGATCATCGCCGCTGACGGCACGATGCTCTATGAGAGCTCCGCGGTCAAGCGTGTGTTCGGCTATCACTCCCGCGAGCTCGTCGGCCAGAAAATTTTCGAGTATGTGCACCCCGACGATCGCGAATATGTGACCGAAAATTTCAAGAAAGCGATCAAGCACCGGATCCTCAACCAGCGCATCGAATTCCGTTTTCGCCACGTCGACGGATCCTGGCGTATCATCGAGGCGATCGGTTCGACCACGCTCGACGAAACACACGGCCTCATCGCCGTCGTCAATTCACGCGACGTCACCGAGCGCGTGCAGCTCGAGGAGCAGCTTCTGTCGCTCTCGCTCGATGACCAGCTGACGGGGCTCCTCAACCGGCGCGGCTTTCTCAGTTTCGGCGTCCAGCAACTCAAACTCGCCAAGCGCACGAAACAGGAGATATGCCTTCTCTTTGCGGACATCGACCGGATGAAAGAGATCAATGACACCTACGGTCATCAGCACGGCGACAAAATACTCGTCGAGGTGGCGCGTGTTTTGAGGGAGACCTACCGTGAGCCGGACATCATCGGGCGGCTGGGCGGAGACGAGTTTGCGGTGCTGGCGATCGGCGCGGCCGAAGCCAATGCCGTGCTGCTGGTGTCGCGCCTTCACGCACGGCTTCACGCACGCAACGCACGGAAAGAGAACCGCGAACTGCCGATGTCCCTGAGTCTGGGCGTCGTGCATTACGATCCCGAGAACCCGTGCCCGATCGACGAGCTGCTTGCGCGTGCGGATACCCTGATGTACGAACAGAAGCGCCTCAAGCGCTGATCCTGAACGATCCTATTGTATAGCCACTTCCTCAAATCCCCCTGCGCCTCCCAGTGGAAGCGCGTGAAACCCAAGCGCCGCGCCGGCGTGGCGACGCCGCTTTTTTCCGTATATTCCGAAAACAGCGCGGGGATCGGCGAACTCCCGGACCTGGCGCTTTTGGCCGACTGGTGCCGCGCCGGCGGGATCACGTTCATACAGCTTTTGCCGATGAACGATGTCGGTTTCAGTTTCCGCCCTTACGACGCCGAAAGCTGCTTTGCGATCGACCCGATGTATCTGTCGATCGAAAAATTGAAGAAGGCGCGTGTCAAGCCGGCCTTGAAGGACATCGCCGCTCTCCGTAAAAATTTTCTCCCGCGGCTTCAGGTCGATTACACCGTCAAACGCGCCAAGCTCAAGATCCTGAGAAAGATCTTCGACGGCTCGGGAGACCTTGCAGCTGCCGCGGTCGGACGGTTCGCGCGCGCCCAGCGTGAATGGCTTCGTCCATATTGTGCGTTCCGCGTATTGAAGGAAAAGCAGGTTTACCGGTCCTGGGAAGAATGGCCGCTGCCGGATCGCAGCGCCTCCCCGGACACCATCGAACGCATATTCCGGGAAGAGCCGGACGCGGTGCATTTTCACGAATGGCTCCAGTGGCAGCTTTTTGAGCAGTTCAAGGATGCCCGCGAGGCGTGTCTTAAGCGCGGGGTCCTGCTCATGGGCGATCTGCCGTTTCTCGTGTCGCGCGACAGCGCGGATGTTTGGGCGCATCAGGGCGACTACAAACTCGACCTGGCGGCCGGCGCGCCCCCCGATCTTCTTTTCGTCAAGGGGCAGAAGTGGGGGATGCCCCCCTATCGCTGGGAACCTATCGCTGCGCGCGGGTACGACACGATCCGGCAAAAATTGAAATACGCCGAAAATTTTTATGATCTTTTCCGTATCGACCATTTCGTGGGCATCTTCCGGCTCTGGTCGTTTCCGATCGGCGGGGACGACGGATTTTTCGACCCGGCCGACGACCAGACCTGGGAGGCGCACGGCCGCGCGATCCTCGACGCGATGGTGTCCGGCACGCGCATGCTGCCCTGCGCGGAAGATCTGGGGACCGTGCCCGACTGCTCGTTCCGCGTGCTCAAAGAATACGGCATCCCCGGCATGGATGTGCAGCGCTGGATGAAAACGGGTTGGGAAACGTACGATTTCAAATCGCCCGGCGAATACCGTCCGCACTCACTCGCGACGGTGTCGACGCACGATCTGGCGCCGCTCAGGGTTTGGTGGGAACACGAGGCGGGCACCGTGGATGAGGCGACGTTCCGCAAAAAATGCCAAGGACACGATATTGATTTCGATGTCGTAAAAAACGATCTCTTCGATATCGCCCGCACGGATCACTGCCGCCTGCGTTGGAAAACGGGACTCACGCGCGACGCGCTTTTGGACGCGGTCGGCCGCAATGAACAAACGGCGGGCGATCTGGTCGATTGTTTCCGTGCGACCGTCGACGAACGCGAAAAATTCTGGCACTATGCCGGACTGGAGGGCAAGCCGGATGACGAGGCGACGCCGCGCCTGGTGCGCGGAGCGCTTGAGAAAGCGTCGGAGACCGCGTCGGTTTTTACGAGCCATCTTTTACAGGACTGGCTTTCGGTCGGCAAGCTGCCGCAGACGGACGTATGGAGCTATCGCATCAATTTCCCCGGGACGACCGACGACCGCAACTGGACGCTCGCGATGCCGTTTTCCCTCGAAAAAATGAAGACGCTTTCCTCCAGCCGGGTGATCCTCGAGATGAACCGGCGCACGGGGCGGTGCGCGTGAGCGAAGACGCCAAGCGCCTCGAGCGCGAACTTGCCGAAGCGCGCGAGCGCATCGCCCAGATGCAGATCGAGATCGACGCGCATGAGGGACTCCTGAAACTTTCGATGGAAGACATGCACCGGATCTACGACGATCTTCTTACGACGCACGTACGGCTTCTTCAAGCCGACAAGATGGCGACGATCGGCATTCTCACCGCGGGCATCGTGCACGAGATCAAGAATCCGCTTTCGTACGTGCAGGGAAATGTGTGGTTGTTGAAAGAAGCGCTCAAAGGCGTCGAACGCCTGGCGTCGCAGCCCGACCTGGATCTGCAGAGTGTCCTCAATGGCGCTTCCGAAGGCGTCGAACGCATGGCGAAGATCGTGCAAGACATACGCATGTTTTCGCGCACCGACAAAGGCGATTTCGTGCCGGTCGACGTGAATCAGGTGCTTGAGAGCGTGGCGAGCATCGTCGGGCCTTCACTCAAGACGGCGGATCTGAAAAAGGATTATGGCCAGGCGCCTAAGGTCAAGGGCAGCTCCCAACAGCTCGGACAGGTATTTCTTAATTTTATCATCAACGCCTCCCAGGCCATGCCGCTGGAAGCCGGCAAAAAAGGGACCATCACGCTGCGCACCAGGGCGGAGGGGGGGCGCGTCCGCGTCGATGTGTGTGACGACGGGAAGGGCATGACCCCGGAGACGCTCACCAAACTTTTCCAGCCCTTTTTTACGACGAAAGGCCCGGAGGAGGGGACCGGCCTGGGACTGAGCGTCTCGCGCGACATCATCACGCGCCACGGCGGCGAGATCCGCGTTGAAAGCTCACCCGGCGCCGGATCGACGTTTACCGTTTTCTTGCCCGTTGCTTGATATTTGCAGAATCCCCTGTAGAATAGGGGGTTATGGACTCCTCCGCTAAGACCTCCAAACCCTTCGAACCCCTCCGAAAAGACGTACGGTTCTTGACGACGCTGCTCGGCGACGTGATCCGCGAGCAGGAAGGCGAGAGGCTTTTCAAGAAGATCGAAAAGATCCGCTCGCTTGCCAAAGATATCCGCCAAAATCCGAGCCCTTCGCTGATTGCCCGGCAAAAGAAGATCATTCGTTCACTGCGCCACTCCGAGGCTTACAAGATCGCGCGCTCGTTCACGATCCATTTTCAGCTGGTCAATATCGCCGAAGAGCTCCAGCGCGTGCGCCGCATCCGCGATTATGAGAAAGATCCCACGGCGCTGCAGGACATGTCGCTCAGGAAGCTTTTCCACGATCTCAAAAAGCACGGCGTTTCCGCCGAAGGCGTCGCCGATCTTTTTTCACGCATGGAAGTGGAGCTCGTCCTTACCGCGCATCCGACCGAGGCCAAGCGCCGCACGGTGATGGAACACCTCCTCCGCATGGCTACGCAGCTGGCGCGGTTGGACCGCGCGGACCTCACTGAAGACGAGCGCTCCACGACGATCAACGCGATCAAAGGCACTCTCGAGATCCTCTGGCAGACGTCGGAGATCCGCCAGCGCAAAGTCGAAGTGCTGGATGAAGTGGATCAGACGCTTTTTTATTTCCAGAGAACGATCCTCGATCTTTTGCCGGACGTTCATGAAAAAGCCCGCCGTGAATTCCGGCGTTATTACGCTCAAAAAGCGCTGCCCGAACGGCCGTACGTGCGTTTCGGGTCGTGGGTGGGTTCCGACCGCGATGGAAATCCGTTCGTGACGTGCGAGATCACGAAGAAGACGGCTGTGATGCATCAAAAACTTATTTTCCGCACGTATCTTGAGGCGATGGAGGGCCTGATCCGTCTTTTCAGCCAATCCGCGGAAGCGGCGAAGATCAGCCGCCGGCTCAAAGCCTCGCTTGTGCGCGACGCCCGTCAGTTCCCGGACCTTTCCAGGGAGCTCGGCCGCTTCGAATCCAACGAGCTCTACCGCAAGAAATTTTCGTTCATGTATCAAAAGCTTGAGAACGCCTCGCTGAAAAAGGAGCCGGGCTATAAGACGGCCGGCCAGTTCCTGGCCGACCTTGCGCTCGTGCGCGAGAGCCTCAAGCGCCACAAGGGCAGTCTCGCCGCCGGCGGCGAACTGACGCGGCTCATCGATCAGGTCTCGCTCTTCGGTTTCTATCTCGCCCGTCTGGATTTCCGCGACCACAACCGCAAGCTCCAGCAGGCGCTCGCGGAGCTATCCCCCGGCCTACGGCTCGACGAGGCGGCGCTCGTGAAGAAGATCCTCGCGACGTCCAAGTCCTGCCCCGCGCGGCTCTCCGCCGAGACTCGCGACGTGATCGAACAGCTCGAAACGATGCGCACGATCCAGGAGAAAGAGTGCGCGCCGATGGTGAAGGATTACATCATCAGCATGACCGAACGGCCTGCCGACGTGCTCGGTCTCTTCTGTCTGGCGCGCCGCGCGGGGCTTGTGCGTCTTAAGGCCGGCAAAGTCACCGAGAGCCGGATCGGTTTCGTGCCGCTCTTTGAGTCGATCAGCACTCTCGAAAAGGCGCATGAAGTCATGGAGCAGCTTTTTTCCCTGCCGGTCTACCGGTCGTACCTGCATTCGCGCCGCGACATCCAGGAAGTGATGCTCGGGTATTCGGACAGCTCCAAGGACGGCGGTTATCTTACCGCCAACTGGAAGCTCTACGTCGCGCAGAAACGCCTGGCGCAGACAGCCGCTCGTCACGGCGTGTCGCTGCGTTTTTTTCACGGCAAGGGCGGCACGATCGACCGCGGAGGCGGGGAATCGCACAAGGCCATTCTCGCGCAGCCGTATGCCGCCGTGGGCGGTCGCATCAAGATCACTGAGCAAGGAGAGGTCGTCGCGCAGAAATACGCCAACGCCGACATCGCCCAGCGCAACATCGAACAGATGATCACGGCCGTCGCATGGAACAATCTGGTGACGGGCGAACAGATCGAAAAGAACCCCAAGATCGGAGAGTGGGAGAGCCGGATGGACGTGCTCTCGGGCTCCGCGCTTCATTTTTACCGCAGCCTGCTCTTCGAGACGCCGGGTTTCCTCGATTTCTATCACGAGGCCACGCCTATCCGCCTTTTGTCCATGACAAAGATCGGTTCGCGTCCCGCCACGCGCGACGGCCGCAAGGGTTTTGACGAGCTGCGTGCGATCCCGTGGGTGTTCAGCTGGATCCAGTCGCGCTACATCATTTCGGCATGGTACGGCGTGGGGCATGCGCTCGAAGCTTATCGCGCCGAGCGCGGCGCAGAGGGTTTGAAAGAACTTCAGGAAATGTACGAACAGTGGCCTTTTTTCCGCTCGCTCATTCACAACGCCCAGGTGTCGCTTGCCAAGACCGATCTGTATATCGCCGAGCAATACGCGGATCTGGTTTCCGACGCGTCGCTCCGGAAGGCGATCCACGACCGCGTGTCCGCCGAATATCAGCGTGCCGTCGACAACGTCCTGATCGTTTCCTCTCAGAAGGAGCTCCTTGATTTCAATCGCGTGCTGAAGGAATCCATTCGTCTCCGGAATCCTTATGTGGACCCGCTCAACTACATCCAGGTGCGTTTCCTCGACCAGATCAAGTCCGCCGGGGCCGCGATACCTGAGGCGAAGCGCCGCGAAATGGACGAGATCCTGCTTTTGACCGTCAACGGCATCGCTTTCGGCATGAAGAGCACGGGTTAGCATAGGTTAATAGTAATTAATTCTTGCGCGCATTTGCCAGCGGTGCTATATTTTATGAAATTACAGAGGAAGAGAGCGGCTCGCAGCACGTTCTCATTTTCATAAACGAAGTGCACGTCACTATTAGGAGAGAATCAATGAAGCGCGCAAGCATCCTCTTTTTGGGGTTACTGTTAGTGAGCGGTGTGGCCTATGCTGAAGTCACAGGCGGTGAGGTGATGGATCGCGTCGGTCATTTTGACCTGGGTATCGAAGGCGGCGGCGCATTTGTCGGCGCCAGCGGCTTGGGTGACACTGGCTGGATCCAGGCGAATACTTCCTATGGTCTTACTCCTTGGCTTGCTCTGGGATTTGAATCCGGCTGGACTGAGACGGACAACGACCAGGGCGGCAACACCGGCATCGTTGAAATGATGGGCGACATCATCGTCCGTTGGGTCAACCATCCGTGGGATTCACGCCTGGTTCCCTACGGGAATCTTGGTCTGGGTGCTCACTGGACCTACGCCGAAGTCGACAATCAGAACGATCGCGACGATTCTTCCTTCGCGTGGAAGCTCGGCGGCGGTCTCGATTGGTGGCTCAATGACAACTGGATCCTCAACTTCGAAGTTGCCTACCACGATTCCACGGATGATCTTCCTGTGAATCACCTGGCAACGAAGGACGACTCGACCAGCTTCACTACCGTCACCGGCGGTCTGAAGTTCGTATTCTAAAAAAAACATAAAAAAGACCCGCCCTTTCTGAGATTGGAGTTTCTATCTTCAGAAAGGGCGGGGTTTTTATTGCCCGGGGGACCCTTTTTTAAGTCGGTTTCCTCCGTGGATCCTCTAAGAGGTCAGCGATCTCGAACTGGGCTGCGCCGAACTCTCTGGCGATGCCGATCAGTGATCCGCAGATCTCGTATTGTTCCTTACGCAGAGCCTCCCTCAGGTAGAGGAGCGCCGTCAGCTTGACGGGGTGACGGTAAAGCTCCGACCGGGTCAACCGGCCTGAATTTTTCATGATCTTCAACATGTATTTCTCCTTGGTTTGCGGTTCGTTTAACAACCCTATGACAAATAAAAAACCCATTACCGTTTGGGTAATGGGTCAGACTCACTTCCGGATCAGGCTAGCTTACTTGTCTATCGAACCCCTCTCCGAGACCCATCGCCCGCGTCGTGACGACGCTTCGCCGCCATATGGCAGAAAAGCCCGCAGACCGGCCATACCGCCATGTTGGCGGAGCCGGTACACAGAATCGCGTTGGGTTTCAGGTTGTAAGTTTGCATGTCTAATCCTGAGGTAGATTATAGATTAAGTTTCCAGAAAATGCAACTCTCGTCGTTGGGAGTGTCCAGCCAAAATAGAAATGTCCTCTTTTCCCCAAAGTAGAAATGTCCGCTTTAGACGGTTAAGGTTGATAGTGAAGAGGCCTTCTTTTGAGCCTCCAGCCGAAGCCTTCTTTGAAAATACGGTCCTTTAAAAAAA